>JAEEGL011980545.1_pt1 | contig 24954 bp, 18 predicted proteins | sample 9134231 | NCBI WGS metagenome assembly JAEEGL01 (sample SAMN16246548, study PRJNA631951) | gut metagenome | biome: gut microbiome; feature: rumen; material: fiber-attached | host: Bos | place: Iran: Karaj | collected 2018-10 | reverse complement strand
TTCCACTTCTCCATCGGTGGCTCCATCGACTAACCATGGAGGTCCCTGAGCCTGGAGCCGCTGAGCCCAGTCGAAGCGCTGTTCTTATTTTGGAACGATTATTGATATAGCAAACAAGAAAGCAATTAGAAACACCATAAAACAATGAAAACACTGAAAACTTTAGTTTTGACCGCTGCCTTGATCTGCGGTGGCATCATGACCGCTAATGCCCAGATTGGCGGTGGACAAAAAATCGTTTATGTCGATTCCGAATACATTATGAGCAATATTCCGGAATATGGCGATGCACAAGCCGAGCTCGAGACTTTGTCAAACAAATGGCAGAAAGAAGTGAAAGCCCTTTATGACAAAGTGGAAGAGATGTATTCCAAGTATCAGAAGGAAAAACTGCTCCTGTCGGAAGACCAAAAGACAGCCCGTGAGCAAGCCATTGTGGCCAAAGAGCAGGAAGCCAAGAATCTTCAGATGCAGTATTTCGGCAGCGAAGGGCAACTCTTCCAAAAACGTACGGAGTTGGTGCAGCCCATTCAGGAAAAGATTTATACTGCCATGAAAGAAATTGCCCAGTCAAAGAACTATGCTTTCGTCCTCGACCTGGCTTCAGGCACCTCGGTGCTCTATGCCAACGACAAGAACGATATCAGCGATGACGTGCTCGATCAACTTGGCAATGTCATGCAGACCGTGCGCCGTGAAGACCGTAAGAAAGGTTCAAGCGGTAGAAAATAATCTATTCTATCAAGAGGGAAGCGAAAAAATTGTTAACTTTGCCGCTTGAATATTAGGAAAATAGGAGTTAAATCATTAAAATTCAATAAGATGAACAAATTATTCAAGGTTTTGTTTTTAGGTATCGCCCTCTTCTTGATGGGTGGCGTGGCCAGTGCTCAAGTTAAAATCGCTCATGTCAATACGGCAGAGATTCTGAACGCTATGCCTGAAAAGGCTAAGGCTGAGAAATCGTTGGAGAAGTACTATGGCGAACTCCAATCACAACTTCAGACAATGGCTACTGAATACCAGAATAAGATGCAGGACTACGAAGCCAATGTGGCTACCATGTCGAATCTTGTGAAGCAGTCGAAGGAAAAGGAAATCGTTGACATTCAAAACAGAATCCAACAGTTCCAGGCCAATGCCGAACAAGAGTTTGAAGCCAAGCGCGGTGAGTTGCTGGCTCCCATTCTCGACAAGATACAGAATGCCATCAATGCCGTGGGTAAGGAAAAGGGTTACACCTACATCCTCGACTTGGCTACGGGTGCTGCTGTCTATGTTGGTGATGCCGCTACTGATATTACCAAAGATGTGAAAGCTAAATTGGGCGTCAAGTAAGGTAAATCAACCTGCAAAATGAAAACAGCCGACTTTTTCAAGCCGGCTGTTTTTTTATTTAATGCTGTCTCTCTTGACCTTGGCGAAACGTAGTAGTTTTAGGATTCCCAATGGCTTATGGTCGTCTTTGTTGGCAAGATTAAGGTAAAGCCCTAGTTTTTTGACAATCGGAATCTTGAAGGTCTCGACAAACTCGATGAGAGTGCCGTCGGGGTCCTCCACGTAGGTGAAGTGTCCGTTGGCGTCACCCATGTCGAAGTCAATGCCGCTGTCACAAACGAAAGGATGCCCCATAAGCTCGGCTTCTTCTTGGACGGCGCTCATGTTGCGCACGTCGAAGCAGAGGTGGATGAATCCTGGGTCACCCCAATAACGTCCTTCATATAGCTTTTTGCCTGGGCCGTCAACGCTTTGAATGAGCTCAAGATGGGATGTGCCCATGATACGGCTCAACGGGCCCTCGATAGGTTTGGAACGCTCGAGGATGACTCGGCGCACTTGACCTTCGCCGCCTGGGAGACATTTCAGGTCGTCGAAGACACCGGTCTGGTCGAAGACTACCTTGTCGTATTCCAATAGTTGCGTGTAGAAGGGGAGAGAACGTTCGATGTTGCTCACGCCGATGACAGCGCCGTTGGCACCCCCCGTGGTCTTCTCCTCATTGATGAAGACGTAGTCGTCTTGCTCAATTTGGAAGAGGTTGCCATAGGGGTCTTTCATGAAGAACTCCTTTTGTCCAGCAGGTGAGGTCATGACAGGGCTGATGACGTCGAGCTCTTTATTAATAAAGGTGTTGTAGGCCACTTCGATGTCGGGGGTTTTGACTTTGGCGATGAGAATGCCAAGGTCGCCCAAGCGCACAGGTTCTTTCAGATAGTTGAGTTCGCGCCCTTTGGGTTGCCATATCTCGAAGCCACCGCCGCCACGGATGTTGACCGCGATGCCCGAGCGACGGGGCTGGGGCTTGCCGCCCGTGTAGGGGAGCATACGCTCCGCCACGCCCTCGTCATCGACAATTTTGATTTCGAAACCGAAGTTGTCATAATACCATTTCCAGGCTTCCACGAAGTCGTTGACTCCGATGCCCACTTGCTGTATGCCGCAGATGACTTTCTCTTTCATTATGTTGCTGATATTTTTTTGGATAGTTTATAGTACAAAGGTAAGCAATACTTATGGATGTATGCCATAAGCAGTTCCGATTTTCCGATGAGTTTACGGTGCTTTTGGCGTTTGATGGCACGCACGGCAATGGCTCCACACTTGTCTACATCAAGACCATTGGCTTGTCCTGCATCCATTTTGGCATGGGCTGTGCCGTCGCCATGCAGCGCGCTCTTGCTGATCTGTGTGTTGATGCGTCCAGGGATGAGGAAGGTGACGCCAATGTTGTCGTATTCCAGTTCCAAGGATTCGTAGAAACCGAATAAGGCATGCTTGGCGGCACAATAAGCCGAACGCAAGGGGAAGCCGAACAAACCCGACAGTGAAGTGGTCACGCTGAACTGTACGTGTTCCTTGGCTTTAATCATCTCCTTGAATCTCTTCACGAGATAAACGCCACTCAAAAAGTCGATTTTCAGTATTTTCTCATCGACACTGATGTCGGTGTCCAAAGCTTTTTCGCGCTGGGAGATGCCTGCATTGAGCACGAAAAGATCGATGCTCAGGCCTTGTTCCATGACATAGTCGTAGAGCCGGTCGATAGAGGCATAATCGTCCAGCTGGGTTTCGGTGGCATAGGCCTTGACCCCCAATTGCTCGCAGAGTCCTTTTGTCTTATTGAGGTCGTCGATTCCGAGCCCTGTAAGCACGAGATGACAACCTTCCTGTGCGAGGTGGAGTGCAATGCTTTGCCCGATGCCCGTGCCACCGCCTGTGACAAGGGCGGTTTTGTTTTTTAGGTCAAACATACTATGATCGTAATTTGGTGCAAAGATAAAAATAATTCCGTGATGTTGGGATAATCAATATATTTACTAATTTTGTGGCATCAATGTAGTGAGGGCAGACGCGTGAATCTACCTTCACTCTAAACTCTAAACTATCAACTCTAAACTAAATATGGATATATTTGAAAGAATATCAAAGGATTCCGGTGGCCCGATTGGGCAATATCGTGAACGCGCTGACGGTTATTTCGCATTTCCCCGTTTGGAGGGAGAGCTGGGGCCGCGTATGATTTTCAATGGCAGGGAAGTGCTCTGCTGGAGTTTGAATAACTATCTTGGTCTAGCCAACCACCCCGAGATTCGTCGCGTGGATGCTGAAGCCGCTGCCAAATACGGTCTTGCAGCTCCCATGGGCGCCCGTATGATGACTGGCCATACACGCATGCACGAGCATTTCGAGCATGAGTTGGCTGACTTTGAAAAGAAAGAAGCCGCTTACCTCTTCAACTTTGGCTATCAAGGTATTGTTTCGACCATCGACACGCTGACCACAATGCACGATGTCATTGTTTATGACAACGAAGCACATGCTTGTCTGCTTGACGGTATCCGTCTGCATATTGGCAACAAGTACAAGTACCGCCACAATGACATGGCAGATCTTGAGAAGAAACTTAAGGTCGCTACTGAAGTGGTGGCCAAGACGGGTGGTGGCATTCTCGTCATCACCGAGGGTGTTTATGGCATGACGGGCGCTTTGGGTGACCTCGCCGGCATCGTGGCCTTGAAGAAGAAATATAGTTTTCGCATCCTTATCGACGATGCCCATGGCTTCGGCGTAATGGGTCCCAACGGGCGTGGTACTTCTGAACATTTCGGTGTGATGGACGACATCGACATATACATTGGTGCCTATGCCAAGGCGATGGCCATTATCGGCGGCTTTGTAGCTGGCCCGAAGTATGTGATTGAGTATCTGCGCTACAACATGCGTTCGCAGATGTATGCCAAGAGCTTGCCGTTGGCCATTGTGGAAGGCTGCGAAAAGCGTTTGGAAATCATCCGCAGTGCCGAAGGTGACGCCCTTCGTGCCCAATTGTGGAAGGTGACCCGCGCCTTGCAGAAAGGCTTCCGTGACTTAGGCTTCGATATCGGGCCTGCCGAAGCTTGCGTGACGCCCGTGCACGTGCAAGGTGATGTGGTGCAAGCCACCAACATTGCCATGGACCTTCGTGAGAACTACCGTATCTTCTGTTCAGTCATCACCTATCCTGTCATTCCCAAAGGCATGATCATTTTCCGCATCATCCCGACAGCAGCCCATACGATGGATGACGTCAACTATACGTTGAATGCGTTCACCGAAGTGAAGGAAAAACTTGCTAAGGGTTATTATGATGGCACGGAAGTGCCGAACATGAGAATCGAATAAGGGTTTTTCTCAATAGAGCAAAAGAGCGGCAGCCATGTCGCTCTTTTTTTTGCTTATTTCAAGTATTATCCCTATCTTTGCATTACCATAAAAGAATATAATCCCCAAATTAGGATAATATGATACTCGTTAAACAAGCAGGCGTCTACGTCAACATCCTGAATTGCAGACTTAAGAAATACCTTGCTGAAGTGTTCAAGAAGAATGGCGTCAATCTTACGGCCGAACAATACCTTGTCATGGATGCGCTTTGGAACGAAGGCACGCTTACGCAACAAGCCATAGCTTTCATTATCCAAAAAGACAAGAATTCAGTCACCCAGTTTATCGACAACCTAGAAAAGAAAGGCCTTGTCACTCGCTCTGTGGCCAAGGAAGACCGTCGTGTCAACAACATTGTGGTCACCCCAGAAGGCATGGCACTCAAGGACTCTACCAAGCAGCTTGCCATCGATACAATGAACAAGGCGCTTGAGGGCATTCCTGAAAAGGACGTACTGACCTTTGTGGATGTGCTGAAAAAGGTTTGTGCCAATATTTGACAATTTTCGTTTTTTTTATGTTGGTTGGTACGATAATTGAACGGGAAACCTTGTATTACGAAAGGAAGTTTTAATTTTGTACCCCTAAAATTTCAATAAAATGAATAGAATGACAAGATTTTTGATGGCTTTGCTTGCATTGGCCTTCCTTATGTTTTCATGCAACAAAGGCCCTGGCGAAGGCGGCACTGGCACCATCCAAGGGGTTGTGAAGCTTGTCCATCATCCCGACGACGATTATACACTTACTCCCGACACCATGGTGGCTGCCAAGACCGATGTCTTTATCATATACGGAGACGAAGTCTATTTTGGCGATGATGTGGAGACCAATGCTGATGGCTTATATCAGTTTGAATATCTGTTGCCCGGCCAATACACAGTGTTCGCCTATTCTGTTTTGCCGTCAGGCGAGAAAGAGGCAGTGAGTGAAGTGGTAACGCTTGAACGTGGTTCTGTTGCCCAGGTGCCCACTATCTATATCCATGACGGAAAGGCATATGGTACTTCCATTGTGAAAGGAAGAGTTCATGCCTCGTATTTCCATAATGGTAGCTACCGTGGAGAAGGCTGGGCTTATGAGCATCGCGTATACATTCGCCGGGTGGGCGAAGACATTCCTTTTGACGACACCCGTGTGGGTCCCGATGGCTATTTCGCTTTCCAGAAGTTACAACCGGGCGAATATGAGGTGTTCACGGTTACCCAAGATTACAACGAAGTCCCTGATTTAATTTTCCAAACAGTCAATGTGGAAGAGAGTGGACAGATATATGAGCTTGAAGAACAATTTGAAGTGATAATAAACGTATAAAATGATGCATATGAAAAAGACAATCCTGTTATTGGCCTTCTTTGCCATTGGCTTTGGCGCTATGGCACAGTCGGTGTCGGAGAGCACCATCCAGAAGCGTGAGAACCGCAAGGGTATGGTGCTGAAGGAGTGGAATACGGCGGCAGGCGACAAGCGTGCTTTCCTCGACCGTGTGACAACTTATGACAAGTATGGTCGCAAGATTGAAGAGATTGAATACGCCAGTTATGGCCAGAAGTGGCGTGTGGTTAGCGAATATCCAGCTAATAGCGATATTACAGCTAAGGTAGTGCGTGAAATCGAATACAACGACCGCGACAAGGTGGTGCGCATCCGCAAGTTCGAGTACAATGAAGACGGCTCCAAGAAATGCCAAAAGAACTACTATCCTAATGGCAAACTGGAGTCTGTGAAGACTTTCGAATATGTGCCTAAATAAGGTTGATGGATGAAATCATCGACATAGTACAAGGCATGAAGCCCATCACGCTCGATGAAATGAGCGCCGTGAAGCTGATGAACCGTATCGACACCAAATATGTCGTGACGGAGGGTCAGCTTCGCGCTATTTTGTTGGGCATCCACGACAGTTACTATGTCCAGGAGGTGGAAGGCAATCGTTTCTCGCCTTACAACACGGTGTATTACGACACGCCAGAGCTGACGATGTACCTTATCCACCATGACCGTCATCTGGTTCGTGACAAGGTGCGGGTGCGTACTTATGTCGATTCCCATTTGACCTTTTGCGAGGTGAAACACAAGAACAACAAAGGTCGCACCAAGAAGAAACGTATCGCAGTCGAACCCATCCCAAATATCATCGACAACCCCGAGGCAGCTGCCTTCTTGGCGGAGAAGCAGCCATATGAAGTGAGTTCCTTGAGCCCGCATCTTGTTACTGCTTTCGATCGTATCACCTTGGTGAATTATGAAAAGACCGAGCGACTCACCATCGACTGCAACTTGCGTTTTGAGAACCTGCGCAGCGGTAACACCGCCTCGATGGCACCACTTGTCGTGATGGAACTCAAGCAAGACGGTCGTGCCCACTCGGTGCTAAAAGATGTGCTTTTTGAATTGAGAATCAGGCCGTTTAAGGTCAGCAAATACTGCATCGGAACCTGTCTGACTCGTCCCGAGGTGAAGCAGAATCGGTTTAAGAAAAAGTTGAGAAGAATTGAAAAATTAAAAACGATACAATATGAATCTATTACAAATCAACATGCAGGACTTTGATCCTGATATCGCGCGCGAGTTCGGCGGTGGCGCTTCAACGATGGATTTTCTCGGCGTGCCGCTCTTTGACGCCCAAAGCCTTTGGACGACTTTGATCCGCTTTGTGTTCAATTTCCTCGTTTGCTGGGTCATTATCCATTGCTTTTACTACAAGAAGGCCAACCGTAAGGACTATTATTTCACTTTCCTTATGTTTGCTGTGGTCATCTTCCTCATCATCTCTCTGATGGAGAACATGAAAATGAACATTGCATACGCTTTGGGTCTTTTTGCCATTTTTGGCATGATACGTTATCGAACGGAAACTATTAAAATTCGTGAAATGACGTATCTCTTTGTGGTGATGGGCTTAAGCATTGTCAATGGAATGGCTCTGTCTACAAGCTATTCAGAGCTATTGCTGGTCAACTTGCTAGTAGTGCTTGTCGTTTGGCTTTTGGATGGAACGAAATTGCTGAAGCACACCGCAACTAAAATCATTCTTTATGACCGTATCGAAAACACAAAACATGGTAAGGAAGAAGAACTCAAGGCAGACCTTGTTGAGCGCACGGGCTTGGAAATCTCAAAGGTGGAAGTGGGACATATCGACTACTTGCGTGATGTGGCTTTTGTGAAGGTGTATTACAAGCCTATTGATGATGAAGTGAATACCATTGATACGGTTACCAAACTGAAGGATTTCGACGTATAGTGAAAAAACTGTTTGTCATAGCGTTTTTGTCATTGTCGATGACGGCATTTGCCCAAAGTGATCGTCTGACCGACTTTGGCGGCATCGTATCGGGCGAGGCCGAAGTGGGCTTGGGAGGCCCGTTCGGTATGTCGATGGAGGAGGAGTTGCGTTTCGACCATAACTTCTCACAATTCGACCGTTGGCTCAACTCGGTGGGAGTCGACTATACTTGTCTGCACGACCGTATGAACATCGGCTTGGTGGCTGACTACATACGTCGCCATAATGACCTGGGTTATTATGAGAACCGGGGTCGTTTGGGATTGCAGGTGAATTATGCCGAGGAGTATCGCCGTTTCAAGTTCCAGATACGCAGCAAAGCCATCGGCACCTTCTTTGACGAACGCACAGGCGAACACCGTGTTAATCCCAAGTTGTATTGGCGTAACCGTTTGAAGGTGACATACCAGCCTTTGAACAGCCGCTTCAAGTATGCAGTTTCCACGGAACTGTTTTGGCTTACCAACGATCCCCAAAAAGGTGGCCTCGACAACCTGCGTACAGTGCTTTCGGTGGATTATCGCCTTACAAAACGCTATTCCCTTTCTGCTTTTGCACGTATGGACAACGACCTTTGGGTAAAACATCCTGTGGATAGGTTTTATATTGGAATGACATTAAAAGCGAAATATTGATCATAAAACCATAACAAAATGAATACTAGACAGACAATGAAAAGAGTTTGCGGCATCAGCCTGATTATGGGCTTGCTGCTGCTTGCCTTGCTGCCTTCGTGTGGCAAGAAGAGGACCGACAACAACGTCTTCGTTGAACGCATTCAGCCTTTGAACGAAGCTTTACTGCCGTTTTTGGACAGTTATACTTCGGGTGTCATCGCTGCTGGAGAGCCTGTTGTGGTGCGTTTCAGCAATCCCGAAGAACTGAAAGTGAAGTTCGGAGAGCCCATCCCCGCCAAAGCTTTCGAGTTTACTCCTGCCCTGAAGGGAAAGGCCGTGTGGATTGATGAGAGTACGGTCGGCTTCCAGTACGATAACATCGACAAGGACCAGAACTACGTCGGTAGATTCAAGATGGGCGACTTTGTGGAGGTTGCCCCCGACCAGGTCCTTGAGTTTGGCTTCGGCGTACGTCGCCAGAATTTCAGCTTAGTCACCATGCAACCCATATGCACTTCCAACGAAGAGATGGACTACAACATCCGTTTGGCTTTCGCTACGCCTATCGACCAGAGCGATGCCGTCAAACTGTTCGATGAAGCTTTCTGTAAAGAGCATCCCGTTCAGGTGAGCTACATTGGCAATAACGTCTTTGATTTTCTTGTTCAAGGCTTGAAACGCGAGAATGCCGATTACCAAGTGTCCGTTATCCTCGATGGTAAGCCTATCGACTGCAAGGCTAAGATGCAACGTGAACTGACGGTGTATGCCAAAGACGGCTTCAAGCCCGTGATGTTCGACGTTGACAAGGCAGGCAGCCGCGCTTCCTTGTTTTTTACGCAACCATTGAAAGAGGATCAAAACCTGGATGGCTTCGTCACCTTCAACAAAGCACTTGGTTACAAGGCTGATATCAAAGGTAATCAGATCGATTTCTACTTCGACAAGACTTCGCTCAACAACTATGAGCTGTCGGAATTGGTTATGACGGCTGGAAGCGGTATCCGCGCTGCCAACGGCATGGTGTTGCAAAGCGAGTTCCCCTTCGACTTTGACCTTACCGATAATCTGCCTAAAGTGCGTTGGACCGACGATGGTGTCATCATCCCCAATGTGGACGAAACCACGGTTTATTTCGACGCCATCTGCCTCAATGCGGTGACGCTTAGGATTATCCGTGTCTTCGACGATAATATTCTGTCGTTTTTGCAAGACAACGAACTGAATGAAACTTATGGCATTCGCAAGGCTGGCCGTCTCGAAAAGAAAGTGCGACTTGCCATTGACAACCCTTATGCCAATCAATGGAAGACTTTCCCAATTGTGCTTTCCGACTATATCAAAGTGGAGCCCGGTGCCATGTATCAGTTGAGCCTCAATTTCGGCCCTGCCGACTATACTTTTGCCACCGATGAAATGCGTAATGCTGTGATGGACGATGAGGCACGCGAGGCCGCCTATTGGGACGGACAACGCTACGACTACAAGAAATACAACTACGATGGCGAATGGAATGACCCCAACGGATACTATTATTATAACTATGTTGAGGAGAAGAAGAACATCGTCGTCAGTGATCTTGCAGTGACTGCGAAGATGGGTCGCAACGATATCGTGGACGTGTATGTTTATCGTATTTCCGATGCCACACCAGCATCGGGTGCACAAGTGATGGCATACAACTTCCAGAAGCAGGAGCTTGCCAAGGGCAATGCTGACGGCAAAGGCCATGTGCAGCTGCAGTGTGCCAACCGCCCCGCCTTTGTTGTGGCAACGGACAAGAAAGGTAGCAAGTCGGTTATCAAGCTAAACGACGGCAATGCCCTTTCGTATAGCCGCTTTAATGTGGCAGGCGAACCTGTCGAAAAAGGTGTCTCCGCTTTTGCTTATTCCAACCGCGGTGTGTGGCGCCCTGGCGATGAGCTGCAACTCAACCTCATGCTTAACGACCTCGAGTCGAACATCCCTGATGACTACCCTGTAGTCCTTGAAGTGATAGATGCTACAGGCCGGCTCTATGCCAAGCAGGTGAACACCAAGCCTGTGAACGACCTCTATTGCTTCCTCGTCCCGACCAATGTGGCCGATGAGACAGGTGTGTGGACAGCTCGTTTCAAAGTTGGCACAAGCACCATCGTGAAAAACCTTCGTGTGGAGACGGTGAAACCCAACCGTTTGGAAATCAAATTTGACCTCCCAGAAGTCGTGAGTTTATCACGTAATGATAAAGTTAACTTGACTTCGAGATGGCTCAACGGTATGAAAGCCAATGGTTTGAAGACAGAGGTTGATGTGAAGCTCCGTAGTGGTGAAACCACTTTCAAGGACTTCGCTCACTATACCTTCGTCAATGAAATGCAAGGCTTTGAGCCCCAGGAGATTTCGTTGTTTAGCGGTAACCTTAATGCTGAAGGAGTTGCCAATGTGGGCTTTGGTCCGCTGAAAGATGTTTACGCCTCCCAGATGATGAATGGCACCTTCACAGTGAAGGTCTTCGAACAAGGCGGCGACTTCAGCATCGCATCCTTCAAAACCAAACTCTCGCCATATGAACGTTATGTGGGCGTCGACCTGCCTGAGACAGCATCGAAATATGGTAGTTATTACGACACCGACAAGGACTGGAAGTTTAACGTCGCTGTGGTCAACGAAGACGGCTCGGTATGTAAGGCGTCAGTCGCTTTGGATTACGCCTTGTATAGGCTTGACTCCTACTGGTGGTGGTCGAGCGAAGACCAGTATTCTCTTCAACGCTATGCTTCAGGTACCTACAAGGCGCCTGTGCAAAATGGCACTTTGACATGCAACGGCACCACTTCGGTGACCTTCAACATTCCAAACGACAAATGGGGCAGCTACCTCTTCGTCGTCAACGACAAACAAGGTGGTCATACTTTTGCTAAAGTCATCAACTTCGACTGGGGCTATGGCCATTCCTCGTCGGCATCGGGTGCTCCTGCTCAACTGTCGATGAAATCGACCGCCGAGAGTTATCAGGTGGGTGAGAAGATAGTAGTTACCTTCCCTGCCAATGACAAAGCCAAAGCCCTTGTTACCGTGGAAGCCAACGACCGCGTGATGCAGACCTTGTGGGTTGACAACCTAGGCTCGGAAGGCAAGGTGGAGATCACTGCCACGGAAGAAATGATTCCCAACGTCTATGTCTACGTGTCACTCATTCAGCCGCATGACGCCAACAACGACATGCCTATTCGTCTCTATGGCGTGATACCTGTGAAAGTGGAGAACAAGAAATTGCAGTTGCAACCGAAAATCCAGATTCCTGAATCAGCCAACACCAAGAAAAAGGTTGACGTGAAAATCACCGAAGCCTCCGGTCAAGCCATGACCTATACTGTAGCTGTTGTCGACGAAGGCATCCTTGGTTTGACCAACTTCGCCACTCCGAATCCTTACGGTTACTTCAACAGCAAACAGGCACTGAGCGTTCGTACTTGGGATAACTATGACGCTATCGTAGATGCTTTCAGCGGTGAACTTGGTTCGGTCTATGCCATCGGTGGTGACGGCATCCTCAACCAAGAAATCACTTTGGACAAGCGTTTCAAGGCATATGCTGTCACGTGGGGTCCCTTTGAGCTGAAAGCAGGTGGCGCCAACACCCATAGCTTCGAAGTGCCGCAATGCTCTGGCGCTCTGCGTGTCATGGTGGTTGCCAAGGGTAACGGCAAGGCCTTTGGATCGGCCGAGAAAGAGATGACGGTCTTTGATCCGATCAACCTTTATGCTTCGGCGCCACGTGTGGTTGCTCCTGGCGATGTGCTGAACTTCAAGGTGCAGGTGCAAGCTCCGGCAATGAAAAACAAGACCTTGCAGGTGAAATTTGACAACAAGAATTTGGAACCTGAGGGTAACCTCCCGACAACCGTTCAGATTGACGGCAACGGAGAAGGCCTTGTCGCATTTAAAGGCATCATTCCCCAAACGTCCGGCAATGCTGAGCTGAATGTGAAGGTGACGGGCGATGGCTATACTGCTGAGTCGTCAACGGTGATGCCCATCCGTATGCCATATGCAGAGCGGAGAAACACAATCATTAAGGAAATTGAAGCTGGACAGACCGTGAACATTCCGTTCGAATTGAAGGGCATGAATGGTACGCAACAGGGTAACATCACAGTGTCGTCGTTGCTGCCCGTCGATCTCTTTGGCCGCCTCGACTATCTGATGGACTATCCACACGGCTGCCTTGAACAGGTGACATCGAAGGCCTTCCCGCAACTTTATTTGAACTATTTTGTGCAGCTTGACGACAAGAATAAGGGAGAGGTGCGTAACAATATAGAAGCCGCTATCAATAACCTGAAAGCCTATCGGAAGTCTGACAACTCGATGACCAACTGGGTGGGTGGTAACTATACCGACTCATGGACGGAAATCTATGCCCTGCATTTCCTTGTAGAAGCCAGTAAGCAAGGCTATGCCGTTCCGCAGTATTTCCTTGATGGATTGTTGGGTTATCAGTCGAATCGTGCCAAACAATGGAGAAACAACCCCGACTTCAAACAAGGTGAAACTATCCAAGCCTATCGTCTCTTCGTGTTGGCGTTGGCTGGTAAGGCAGAAATGGGTGCCATGAACCGTTTCAAGGAACTTGACATGAACTATGACCTTACCAAGGCCTTGGCCGCTGGTGCTTTTGCCTTGACGGGTAAGACGAGCATCGCACAGAATCTGTTGCCAGTCATGGAAGATAATCATTCTATGTCCGACTACTACACCTCCTTCGGTTCTCGCACCCGCGATCTCGCTTTCTACACCTATGTGCAGATGCTCTGCGATGTAGACAAGCAGACGGTGCAAAACAACATCAACTCGGTGTGCGGCGTGCTGAGCGGCGACGATTGGCTCGACACCCAGACTACGGCCTTCTCGCTCTTCGTGCTTGGCAAGTATGCTGAGAAGATGGGGCTCAACAACAGCAACCTCTCGGCCACTGTCAAAGTGAACGGCGAGGAACGTACCTTGAATACCAACATGGCATCCGTTGGATTCGGCTTTACTCCTAAACTGGGCGGCAACACCATCGAGATCAAGAACAACACCGACCAGAAGATGGTTGCCAACGTCTTTACCAAGACTTCAGTGGCGGAATACGACATGGACGAAAGCGGCAACTTCATCACGATGACGGTGAGCTATACCGAAAAGAACGGCAATCCGGTGAACTTATCCAATCTGACCGCAGGAACTGACCTTACGGTGCAGATGACGGTGACAAACCCAAGCGAGTATCAAGTCACGGAGCTGGCCTTGTCGTACTATCTGCCTTCGGGTTGGGAACTCGTCAACGACCGTCTTATGGGCGACATGACGGGCAATGAAGGGGCCAAGCATATCGACCTTCGCGACGACCGCGCCTACTTCTATTTTGACCTCATGCCACGTTCGAAAAAGACCTTCACTGTGAAGGCCAACGCCACCTATGAAGGCAACTACATGATTCCTGCCGTACGCTGCGAGGACATGTATAACGCTGAGATCTTCTACAACGTGCCTGCTAGAGGGTGTGTGGTGAAGTAATCCTGTTTTAAACAATGAAATGGCCCGTAAGACATAAGAGATTAAGAATCGCCTTCTTTGTCGTTGCGGGCCTTTTCATTGCCTTTTTGTGCATCCCTGTGCCACGGTTCGACAAGCCTTATTCGACGGTCTTGACGGCGAAGAATGGCGAGCTGCTAGGCGCAAAGATTGCCGACGACGGACAGTGGCGTTTCCCTGCCACTAACGACTATTCACCGAAATATGTCGCTTGCTTGCTGGAATACGAAGACCGTTGGTTCTTCTTTCATCCAGGCTTCAACCCAGTTTCGTTTGTGAAGTCGTTCATCGACAATATCAAGGCAGGAGAGGTGGTCAGAGGTGGCAGCACCCTTTCGATGCAGGTGGTGCGTTTGTCGCGTGACAACCCACCACGTACCTATGCGGAGAAGCTTTGGGAGGTTATCTTGGCCATGCGGTTGGAGCTACACCATTCAAAGCGCTCCATCCTCAACATGTATGCCGCCAACGCACCTTTTGGTGGTAATGTAGTCGGCATTGATGCGGCGGCGTGGCGTTATTTCCATACCACACCCAACGAACTCTCGTGGGCCGAGGCTGCAACGCTTGCCGTGTTGCCCAATTCACCTGCGTTGATTCATCCTGGCCGTTCTCGCGACCGTTTGCAGCGGAAACGCGATGACTTACTCCAATGTCTGCCCAATTCCAAAACCTTTATCCCCAGACGTTTCGCTGTACCCGAATTGTCGGAGGAGGACTGCGAGTTGGCCATGATGGAGAACATTCCCGAGCGGCCTTTCGACATGCCCATGTTGGCGTACCATTACCTCAGCGACCAGGACCGACAGCATCATGGAGAGCACCTTGCTTCCAGCCTCGACTACAACCTGCAACGTGCGGTGATGGACATCATGGACCGCCATCATGAAGCCAACGTGATGAACAACATCGACAACGCTGCCGTGTATGTCGTTGACTATCTCAACGACGAGGTAATTGCCTATGTTGGTAACAACCAGAATGCCACCGATGCCGCCATGGTCGACATGGTGAAGGCACAACGCTCTACGGGAAGCATCCTGAAGCCTTTCCTCTTTGCCGCCATGCTTGACGAAGGCACTTTGTTGCCCGAGATGGTGCTGCCCGACATCCCTATGAGCCTCTCGGGCTTCACGCCGAAGAACTACAGCGGTGAATACTGGGGTGCGGTGCCTGCCGACAAGGCCTTGCAGAACTCTTTGAATGCACCTTTCGTTCATCTCTTGCGCGAGTATGGGCAGCAGCGCTTTCACGCCTTGCTGAAGCAATTGCCATTGCGTGGTGTCGTCTTCGATGCGGAGCATTACGGACTGTCGCTCATCGTGGGTGGGGCTGAGGCTTCGCTTTACGACATCACGAATGCCTATGCCAAGATGGGAAGGAAGTTGGCTTCGTACGTCAATGATAGCTATAACGCCAGAGTCGATGCGAAAGAGTCACCTTTCTCTGCCGAGGCCATTGCCGAGACTTTCTATGTGATGAAGGGATTGACGCGACCGGTAAACCAGATAGGATGGGGAGGCTTTTCCTCGTCGGTGCAGGTTGCCTGGAAAACGGGCACTAGCCATGGCTTCAAGGACGCGTGGGCGGTGGGCCTCACCAACCGTTATGCCGTGGGCGTATGGGTAGGCAACTCCGATGGCGAGGGCCGTCCTGGGTTGACGGGCACGGCTGTGGCAGCACCGGTTCTCTTCGATGTGGTTGGCAAACTCAACGACAGCTACCGTTATCCATCCAACACTATGGAGAGCATTGAGATTGAGGTCTGCACCGAATCGGGGTACCCCAAATCGGAGTATTGTGAGCATACCAAGAAGATACGTGTGCCTCATGTGGAGAACAAGACGGGTGTTTGCCCTTATCATAAGAAAGTGTTTCTGGACTCGACACGGCAGTATCGGGTGCATCCCGACTGTTATCCCGTGGACCAGAAATGCTATGAGGTTTATTATGTCTTGCCGCCTGTAATGGAGTGGTTCTACAAAAAGCACTCGCCCTTGTTCCGCCCGCTGCCCGCCTTCTATCCAGGGTGTGGCACTGCCCATCCCGATGAGGTGATGGCATTCGTTTATCCCAAAAGTGACGCCAAGGTGACCATCCCTATAGGCATTCGAGGCGACCGACAGCAGGTCATCTTTGAAATCGCCCACCGCAACCCACAGAAAACCATCTTCTGGACCTTGAATGATGAGTTCTTAGGTCAGACACGTATGAATCACCAGATGCCCATCGATGTGGAGAAAGGCGAATATCACCTCCGTTGCGTGGACGAAGACGGGGTGGAGTTGAACAGGAAGATAGTGGTGCAATAGCGGTGCTCTCCGCATGTCGGCCGTGGCCTGCGCACTCAACCCAGTCTGTCTTTGGCGTTCCCACTGTTGGACATACATTATTATCAATTTTGTAACAAATCACCTATAAAAGAGGATAGTCTTATGGGCAAAAGCGTAAAAAAAAGACATGTAACAGGCTTCAAGATGAAATAAAATCGATTTTTTCGAATTTGTTCTTTTTTTAGGGAATTTCGCTAATAATACCTATCTTTGCCCGTTTATTATAAATAGGTGTAAATAATTGTAAACTGAAAAAATGAAGAAGATCCTCAAAGGAATTGCCATGATGGTGGTGGCTGTTGCTCTTTTCGCATCATGCGGGAAAACAATAAACACCAACTTTGACCCCCGTTTTACCGATGATGGTTACAGGGTTATAACAGATTCGGCGGCACCAACTGTGCCATTAACGAAGGTCAAGTTCTATGTCGAAGTCTCGGGCAGTATGAATGGCTTTTTTAGAGCCAGTCAACCAACTGACTTCAAAAAAGATGTTTGGCAAATACTCAGTTATTTTTCTCCTATTGCATCAGGAGTGACTATACTGACAAACAATGGTGATGAAGGCAAAACCTATGATTTTAGTACATTCCAAACTCAAATGAATACAGGTGCGTTTGTTTCGGCGGCATCAACAAGAGTGCCATTGATGCTCCAGTCAATTATTGCCAACTTGGATGCAGATAATGGCGAGGTGGCCGTCCTTATTTCAGATATGAAATATAGTCCTGTTGGGCAAGCTGCCCCCAAGGTGTTATTGACACAATACAGCACTGATGTCAGTAAGATCTTTGGCCAATACGGTAAAGCTATAAGTCTGATTTGCGCCACATCTAATTATCTGGACAAAAAAGGAAATTCCATTTGCGATGCATCGCCTTATTATTTCCTGATAATTGGCAACGACGGTGGTGTTGCAGAAATGCGAGACGGCATTTCCACCCTATTAACCAACGCTGGCAGGTTCGTTGACAATATCGAGAGCGGTTTTAATTATGGCAGGATTAAGGAAAGTTTCGGCATCCCAAAAAAGTGTTTTCAGATGGATGTAAACGAGCCAACATTTGTTGAGTATGAAGAGGCCGATTCTTACGACACCTGCATCATCAATCTAAAAGTGGATTTGGCACCATACAGATGGATCTTGACTGATAAAAGCTATTTTATAAATGCTTTCAAAGCAAAGACACTTTATGGTACAACCCTTGTTGTGGATGACGTGAACATTGCAGTGAAAAATATCACTGACAAACAGCTGAAACGTACGGCTGAGGCCATGGTAAGACTAAAGCTGTTCAATATGCCCACAGACTCTGATGTCATTGAATGGACATTAGAATTGCCGGAAGGGGATTACACTTTGTTTGGGCAATTCTGTGACGCGACTACCGAAGAAGATGTTACCAAATCATATTCCATAGAAGACTTCCTTGTTGGAATGTTCTATGGTGGTGTGGTCAATACAACGCTTAAACCCAATTACATTTTAGTTTCAAAAAATAGTTAGTCGTATGAAATTACTAAAGCTGTATCAATGGATCGCAGGAAAGTTGACCGAATTTTGCGCTCCATTCCAAAACAACGAGAGCTTGTATCAACAAGCCAGAGCCTTTTGGGGCAAGTTGGAAGGCATTTCAACAATACTTTTAATCATCGCCGTGGTTATAGGTATTTTGTTTGCCATCATCTACTATAAGCCATACAACAACAAGCCAGGAAGACACTATACCCCCAAGCATTGGGTTATTTTCCTGATTGTAACATTTGCAGTGGCTTTCATTTTGACATTGGGGTTTGAATATATCTCAGTGGCACCACACTTAAAAGGCGCATTGTTGCTTGAAACTAAAATTGCACTTGGAAACGGAATCTATGCTTCAGCATTGTATTTCTTAGTCTCGGTTTTGTGGTGCAACGCGCTACCGACTAACGCTTATCGATTGTTTAAATTCTAAACCCAACCCGATATGAAAAAAGTATTTGTTTTTTGCATTGGAGGTACTGGCATTCGCGTGATGAAGAGCATCACGATGCTGATGGCAAGCGGAATGAGTACCAACGGTTTTACCGTTGTTCCTGTTATCCTTGACCCACACTTGGATTTAGAGGAAAAGAAAAATCTACACTCGTTAATAGAATCATACGAGGAAATATATCGACACTCGGTCAACAATGGGACATCGACGTTGAACTCCCTCGATGGCTTTTTCAATTCTGAGATGCTTACCATTGGAGAACTCAACGAACAACTCAATGACACCCAACAAGCGGCTGGAAACAAGGAAAAGTTCCGTTCATATATCAACGTGGCCAACCTTGGCGCAGATAATGTGAACAACTATTTCGTCCAGACGCTGTTTTCAAATAAGAATCTAAACAATCCTTTGTCGGTTGGCTTCAAGGGCAATCCCAATGTTGGCACAGTAGTGCTTGGTGAGATGATTGAGGGCGCGGATTGGTTCAAAGCTTTTAAGACCCAATGCGAGCAAGGCGATAGGGTGTTTATCATAAGCTCTATCTTTGGTGGTACTGGAGCTTCTGGTTATCCGCTGCTGGAGAAAAAGATTAGAGGAGCTTCAGATATACCAACAGTGAAAAATGCACTGATGGGAGCTGTGACCGTTTTGCCCTACTACGGCCTAAAAGATCCTACGACAACGGGAAGCGACATCGACTCAGCCAACTTCTATACCAAGACGAAGGCGGCACTTGCTTACTATCAGAACACCGTGCAGTCGGATTATCTTTACTATGCCGGAGAAAAGACGTTGAGGCAGGTATATGAGAATGATGAAAAGAAGCAAGAGGATACCGCCAACTTCATTGAGCTGGTGGCCGCATCTGCCCTGTTTGATTTCCTGAAGAGAGAAAAACCAGACAGAAGACAATATCTGACCAGGGCAATTGACGACGACGTAGAGTCATTAGACCTCGTGACGATGGGCAGTGGCTATAAAGAAATCGTCAAGTGCGTTGCCGATTACATGATTTTGAGAACATTCATTCAAAATCTGCCCAATGAGAAATACTTCCCGTTAAAGAAAAACAGAGGGCTTGATGGAGGCTTCTATAGAGATGGAGCATTCCAATCATTGGTGCGCTTTACTGAAAAATACTATAAGTGGTATTATGAGCTATCGACAAACAAACGTGCGTTTGCTCCATTGCACTACGACAACATCAGGCAGATGGATGGATGGGTAAAAACCATCGACCTTGACGCAAAGGATGACTCCTACTATCTGCTCCGCATGATTGAGGCTAGTAATAGATACACAAAGAAGGACCATAGCAACAAATTCAGGTTCTTCCTGCAATTCGCCTATGAAGCAATAAATGGTTACACACAGAAAATAATGAAATAAGATATGGCAAAAGTTGATTTAAATATTGTTGACCGTGGCACATCAAAAAGCGATTGGACAGCTGAAGATGTTGCTTTGACAGCAGAACATCTTGACGATGTTATGGAACAGAAAACCGACAATAGCGGTGCATTAAACTCATTGCCCACACCTTTTGCCAGGTTTTTTGTAGCTCGCGAAGCTTTTAGAAGAGTCAGCGAGGAGAAGCTGAATCCCAAGAAGGCGGCTGGCTTTGCCTATACGCAATTGGTTTCAGACATCCTCGATGTGTACGAGCTGTTGTTTAATCTGAAATACCACAAGAACAACACTTGGAAAGATGGTCAAAAGCTGGAGCTGAGAGAATGGAACAGCAAAGAGAATCTGGAATATCTCAAAGCGAAGATGCCTGTCTTATATAATTCTGTAGTGGATTATTACAAGACAGATATCATCGAGGACAAGCTGTATTTTCTTGTCTATACCGAGAATGGCAAAGAAGTGTTGCTGGCTTGCAGCTCCCCCATCACGGGCTTCGTCACGCCTCCAGATATGGACAAGGCCATTCTGAAGAAAGACAATACCGCCACTATCTGTTTTGCTGGTGAGCAATATCAGAACTTGCACATTAGAAGAAAATCTGGCGGAGAGTATTTTAGAGGTGATGTCAGACTGCTTGACAAGAGAGATGCTGAGTTTAAGAATTACATGTATTCAATGCTGTTTGGCACGGACACCGTTGACCAGAGATATAAAGCCATTAAGGAATATGTGCGCAGCTTCAGCAACGACCCAGAGATACGTAACGATTTCAGATTAAAGACAACTCCGGTATTGACTGACCAGAACGACGGTTTGGTGATAAATGGTCTTCACATTCAGTCTTCTGATGAGATAGACATCAATAGCTATTTCACTGACACCATGATACGGGTGCCCTATCGCATTTCGAGAGACACCTTTAAATCTGTTGTCTATCAGAACGACGTGAATGATAGAAACTATGACTATTTGCTGCCCTTCAAGCCAGAGGTGATGAACCTGTTTGATGGGAAGGAATTGGATTCGGATATTCACCTCAACAGAAATTCTGTAACGGTCACGTTACGCTACAATGGAAAGGAATATACCAAGGAGTATGCCCAAGAAATCTTCCGTCAAGGTCAAGGAAGAATTGTTGACCTGCAAGGAGCTAAGATTAGCTTTGACCTAGGTATCTTCCCAAATATCCTTTCCTATAAGGATGTCGAGAACAATTACTTCAAGGTGCTTGTGGTTGCAGCGGATGAAGATGCTGATGCCCCCAACTTTAATATCGACCAAATCAATCTTGCATTTTTCAAGCAAGCAGAAAAAGGTTTCAAGCAGATTAAAGAAGTCGTTCCGCAAAACATGGCTGAATATGGCGTGGAGCCCGCTGCGGTTCGCTCACGACAGAAAACGGACGTGGAAGAAAGCGGCACCAAGTTCTACGAGCTGTTTAACACTTCGTTTGACATGATTGAAGTCAATGTGATGGGCGACACTGGATTGTTGATGCCAGTTTGGCAACACAGCCAAGCAAGCAATGAAACCTTTACTTATGCCATCGACCTTGGAACGTCCAACACATTCATGTCACGTTGCAAGAATGATAGTCAAGGTAATCCAGACCTGAGCAGGAAACCTGAACTCTTCAAGATGGACAAGACGATGGTGAATTACATGCATGAGTATTCAGACGATACGCAGTATTCCATCACTCGACGCATAGAAGATTCTATCTTCGACAAGGCGAGAAAGAAAATCAAGACGGAATTTGTGCCTGCTGTCATCGATGGCAAGGACTATAGATTCCCCATCCGTACAGCGTTGTGTGGCATTCGTACTTCAACCAATAAGGCAAAATTGTTTGATAACCACAACATCGCTTTTTTCTATGAAAAGCTTATGGCAAACGATGATCAGAATGTGAACACCGACATCAAGTGGGAACAAGACGAAGACAAATTGCGCGTCTTTGTTAGAGAGCTGCTGCTCATCATCAAGTGTGACATTCTGCAAAGGAATGGCGACCTTGACAGAACCAATCTTGTTTGGTTCAGCCCACTGAGCTTCATGGGAAACACAAGAGAGGTATATCAGAGCATTTGGAATTCCGAGCCAAAGAATATACTGTTCATTCAGCCTCAACAAATCGTTCGCTATTCTGAATCCGAGGCACCCTATTACTACTACAAGAAGATGGACTACATCAAGGATTCTGATGCCGTTACTGTCATCGATATTGGTGGTGGTTCGACTGATTTCGTGTATTTCAAGGATAATGAGCCGCAGATTGCCAATTCAGTGCATTTCGGATGCGATGTGCTTTGGGAGAATGGTTTTAATGCGTTTGCCAATGTGAAGGAGAATGGTATTTTCAAGAAATACGTTGACACTATTCGTTTCCAAAGAAAAGACCTTGAAGACTTGAATGAGTGCTTCAAGAATGTTGATTCCGTGAAGACCAAGGATGTTATCAATTTCTGGCTGAGCAACGCCAAGGATTGTGACATCATCAAGTTCATGAGTCAGGACTTCAAACCCGTGTTTGCTTATCACTTAACAAGCATCCTTTACTACATGGCCAACATGTACAAGGATAAAGGGCTTGAAGCACCGAGAACTGTTGTGTTCAGCGGAAATGGTAGTAAGTACATCGACAATTTCATTTCGAGCGAAAGCAACATCCTGAAAGAAATCATTGATTTGATATTTGCGACTGTGTTCGGAGGAACGCATAATGTAAACATTAAGCTTCCTGAAGAACGTAAGGAGTCGACCTGTTATGGCGGTTTGTATCGTGACAAGAACGCTCCGATAGTTAAGGATGTCGTTTACCAAGGCGATGCGACGAAGAGCTATGAAAAGGTTGGTGACATGAACAGCAACTTAGATTCGCTGAAATCTGCGCTGATGAGCAAGTATAAAGATCTTGCTGCCTTATATAAGTCTGTTTTGGATTTGCTCAAGAAAGAGAAGATCATCGATGGGACTTCAGACACTCGTCGTTATGTCAGCAAGGCTGAGGAAGATATGGGTACACCTTTCACCACGTACTACAAGACGCAAGTCAAGGAAAAGTATGGTGAAGAGGTTATCTATAACGATTCCGTGTTTTTCTTGCCTGTAATCAACAAGGTTTTTGAAATGACTAAAATCTAAAAGCCATGCATGTTGTAAGCTGGATTGTGTCGGCGATAGCTTTCGTCGTATGCTTTTTCTTTCAGTGGAGGTATTTCAAGGAAACCGCAAGGTTTAGAGAATTGTTTTCTGGCTTTTTTAGCAAGACCGAGGATTATGGGACTGAAGAAAAGAGCACAGAGAGCGGAGAAACTTTGACGCAGCTGAAGCCTGTTGGGAGAAGCGGGTCGGACTTAAATGTGTTGATTGGAGAAATCAACCATTATGTAATGAAGACTAAAGGTACAACGGATTTTGCAGTCATTCAGAACAAAGTTGAGCGCAAGCTGAACATGAGGTATGACCAATCTGTTGCCAAACTATCTTTCCCTACCTACATCGGTTTGATGGGAACATTCCTTGGTGTTTTCATGGGTATTTTCATGTTCATTTTGGGCTTCGATACCGCTGGAGGCATTTCTGACACTTCCATCAAAAATCTGCTCATCGGTGTTCTTGTTTCAATGTCGACTAGCTTGGTCGGATTGTTTCTTACCACATGGAACAATGCCAGGGCTGGCGAAGCGAGAAAGAAGATTGAAGAAGACAAGAATGAGTTCTATGATTTTGTGCAGACGGAGTTGATGCCTTCGCTGGATGTAAGTATGGTGGCCGCCATCAGTAAATTACATCAAACGGTTGACCGTTTTGAGCCAGCATTCAATGGTGTTATCGGCAATTTCCAAACAACATTTGATCGCTGTACAATGGCGTTTGGCCACACCTTTGAGCAAAATGTTAGAGCTGTTGCTACTGCGGTGGATGTGATGGGAAGAAACATGGACAAGATCAATGAGAACATTGACTTACAGGAGAAGCTGCTCGCAACTATTAAAAGTGGTGAGCTGGTGCAAGGTCTTGACAGATATATTGAGGCATCGAACAACTTTGTCAGTATTACGCAGTCGCTCAACAAGTTTGAAGAGGCTCGCAGGATGATGTTGGCGGCCACGCAAGAGGCCATCAATCTTCAGAACGCTTATAGCGATTCCTTGCAGGTTCCGCGTGAGGTTGCGGTGCGCATTAATAAGATTCTTGAACGAATCTCAACATTTGAAGAGAACATAAATTCACTTGGCCCTCAATTAGCACAAAGAGAAATACTTGGCAACGATGTTGTAAATGCAATTCGAGACCAAGTAAACGGAATTGCAAAGAAAGGAAGAATCGCAGACCAGTACCTTGGTATTGCTGACGGAAAATTAGAGGATTTGTATAAGCAGCAAACTGATACTATCCAAAAGATGAACGATCGGTACAAAGCTGCGCTTGATGGTCATATGGAAGGCTTTGAAAAAATGATAAAGCTTCAGACCGAGGAACTTGAAAAGCGTCATGGTGACTTCATGAAAGCCATAGAGGAGCGGCTGGCCATTGAAGATGTACGTCAAGAATTTGTGAATTTGGGCAAACTGAAGGACATCGACGGAAGGATGGCCGAAGTTTCAAAACGTGTGCCTACAACAGACGAAATACAAAAGGCTGTTCAAAAGGCCACGCAAGATGCAGTTCAACCAATTCAGAAGGAATTGGAAGAAATGAAGAAAGACTTTAGAAAGCAAATGGAAGAATCCAAATCTGGCGTCTTTGGCGGCTTGTTTGGTAGGCGTTGATACTGAGCGTTATGGACGGAAACAATAATGGTTCGTTTTGGCCGAGTTACGTGGACGTTATGACAACATTATTTGCCATAATGCTCGTATTGTTTGCAGTGTCTTTCAGCCGATTCAAAATCAAGGAAAAAGAGTTGACCGAGAAAGTCGAAGAGCTTAGAGATACGGAAACAAAGCTTCAGGAGATTGTGGATGAATACGACGATATTCTGAAGATTTATTCTACCGTTGGAAAAATCGACGCGACAGACTATTTCGGTTACAACAAGCCCTATCTGAAACATTTGT
>JAEEGL010056554.1_pt1 | contig 24954 bp, 22 predicted proteins | sample 9134231 | NCBI WGS metagenome assembly JAEEGL01 (sample SAMN16246548, study PRJNA631951) | gut metagenome | biome: gut microbiome; feature: rumen; material: fiber-attached | host: Bos | place: Iran: Karaj | collected 2018-10 | reverse complement strand
TCCAGCTCGGCGTTGGTCCAGCCGTCACCGGTCTCCGCGCCGCCCGTAAAGTCCTCGATCAGCTTGTCCGCCCGGAACCGCGCCTTGCAGGCTTTGCAGTCCATCAAAGGATCATTGAAACCGCCCACATGGCCGCTGGCCACCCAGACCTCACGGTTCATGAGGATCGCGCAGTCCAGGCCCGTATTGTATTTGCTCTCCTGAACGAACTTCTGCCACCAGGCCTTTTTGACATTGTTCTTGAATTCCACACCCAGCGGGCCGTAGTCCCAGGTGTTTGCCAGTCCGCCGTAGATCTCGGAGCCCGCAAAGATAAAGCCCCGGTTTTTACAGAGAGCGACCAGCTTGTCCATCGTCAGTTCCGCCATGATTCTTTCCTCCGTTCATTGAGCACTTCATACCTTGAAAATACAGGGATTATTATCGTTTCCCGAAGCCTTTCTGTCAAGGGCAAAAAACTGTTTCGGCCTTCCGGCCCCGCGATCTACAGCTTATACTGCATAAAATTCCCGTTTTTCACAAAGCCGAAGGCGCTGTAAAGCAGAACACCCATATCCGACGCAGTGATCTGTACGCTTCCGCAGCCGTATTCCTTTGCCTCTTTCACCACTCTGGAGAGCAGTTCCTTCGCGATGCCTCTCCGCCGGCAGGCCGGATCCGTATACATGCTGGACAGCAGCCCGATCCTGCCCGTGGGACAGGAAAAATACGGCGGCTTTTCCACAAAGGACATCCCGCTGGTTCCGACGATCCTCTCCCCGTCCACGGCCAGCCAGGAAACGAAGGTCCCGTCCGCCAGGTGCCGGTGATAATAATCCCGCAGCGCGTCCTTCAGGTCCGTCTGCTCCGTCGCGCCTTCCTCCCGCAGCTGCCGGATCCTCAGCTCCATAAAGGTTTCCAGATCCTTCTCCTCCAGCTTCCTGTATACGATCTCCATATCCGTTCCTCTCCTTTTTCCGATACGCGCTCCGCTTACCGGTCGGCAAGCGCGCAGAATTCATAGCCGTTTATCCCGGCAGCCGCCGTGTAAATGCAGTCCGTATGAATGCCGACGGACAGATAGTGCTCCATGACCGCCTTTGCCGTCAGCGGCATTTCACAGGAAAGCACCTCGTCCTTCGGGATCCAGCGGCATTTCCCCTCGCTGGACTCTTCCTCATCGGAAACACCGTCCCGGAGCCCGGCAAAATAATAGTAATTCTGCCGGATCTCCCCCTTTGTCAGACGCAGGCCGATATATCGGAGGCGCAGGTCCGTCAGATCCGTCTCCTCCAGGCCCAGCTCCTCCTTCAGCTCCCGCAGGACACATGCCCTCGGGTCGTTCAGCTCATCCTTCTCAAAATGTCCGCCCGCCGACGCGACCCAGACATCGCTGACCACCCTGCCTCCCTGCCGGTAAAGCAGAAGCAGCTTTTCTCCGCGGGACAGATAGATGCCCGTCATATTTCTGAGTCTGATATCCATTGTTCTGCCTTTCTCCCGCCCGGCATGCCTCACTGTCTCCGGAAACGGAAAAGGCGGACCGGCTCTTTTTCCGGTCCCGCCCGTTCTTTCTGCCCTTCTCAGAACAGAGCCTCCACAAAATCCTTTGCGCTGAAGGGCTGAAGGTCGTCGATCCCTTCTCCCACGCCAATATACCAGACCGGGACCTCCAGTTCCTGCCGGATCGCCAGCGCGATCCCGCCCTTGGCCGTTCCGTCCAGCTTGGTCAGAATGATGCCCCCGATCTCCGCCACTTCCTTGAACGCCCGGGCCTGCATCAGCCCGTTCTGCCCGGTCGTGGCGTCCAGCACCAGGATGCAGCGGGTATCCGCTTCCGGATACTCCCGGTCGATGACCCTGCGCATCTTGTTCAGCTCATCCATCAGGTTTTTCTTGTTATGCAGCCGTCCGGCCGTATCCACGATCAGCAGGTCCGCCTGCTGCGCCTTCGCGCTCCTGATGGCGTCAAACACGACCGCCGCGGGATCCGCGCCTTCCTCATGTCTGACGATCGGCAGCCTTGCCCGCTCCGCCCACACGCTCAGCTGCTCCGCAGCGGCTGCACGGAACGTATCCCCCGCGCAGAGCATGACCTTCCGCCCGATGGACTGGAAGCGGAGCGCCAGCTTGCCGATGGTGGTCGTTTTCCCGACGCCGTTCACGCCGACGACCAGCATCACCATCGGCCACTTCAGCGGCGGACGCGGAATGTCCATCTGCTCCGTCATGATCTGCTTGAGCACATCGCGGGCTTCGCCCGCGTCCCGGATCCCCTGCTTCCTGATCCTGTCCTTCAGGTCGTCGATCATAACGGTCGTCGCCTTCAGGCCGCAGTCAGCCATCAGCAGGATATCCTCCAGCTCTTCGTAAAAATCGTCATCGATCTTCCGGTTCTCCCGGACCATATTTTCCACTTTATCGGTCATGTTGCCCCGGGTCTTGCTCAGGCCCTCCCGCAGGCGGGCAAACAGGCCCTTTTTCTTCTCTTCGCTCATGCATTTCCCTCCTTATGCAATAAGGACAGTGTACCACATTTTTCCCCCGAAGAAAAGGCTTGAAAACCTTTCCCGGCCTTGCAAACCTTTCCGTGCTTTGTTATAATATGAAGGTTGACTGCCTACTTTACCGGGAGGAATCGGAATATGAAAAACATCTCATCCAAGGAACTGAGAAACGCGTGGATCCGTTTCTACGAAGAACGGGGTCATATCAATATCGGCGCTGTTTCCCTGATCGGCGACGGCAGCACCGGCGTTATGTTCAACGTCGCCGGCATGCAGCCTCTGATGCCGTATCTGCTCGGGAAGGAGCATCCCTCGGGAAAGAAACGTCTCTGCAACGTACAGGGCTGTGTCCGTACGGTAGATATCGAAAGTGTCGGCGACCCGACCCATTTCACCTTCTTCGAGATGATGGGCAACTGGTCCCTGGGCGATTATTTCAAGAAAGAAAAAACCCGCTGGAGCTATGAACTGCTGACCGAGGTTTTCGGCCTGGACGGCAAGGAGATCTGCTCCACCGTTTTTGAGGGGAACGACGCCGCTCCCCGGGACGAGGAAACCGCGTCCCTGCTGAAGGAGGTCGGCATCCTGCCGGACCATATCTTCTATCTTCCCAAGTCCGATAACTGGTGGGAGCTGGAAGGGACCACCGGCACCCCCTGCGGTCCCGACAACGAATGGTTCTACCCCCGCCACAACAGGCCCTGCGGACCCGACTGCGGCCCGGCCTGCGGCTGCGGCCGGTATGTTGAGATCGGCAACGACGTGTACATGCAGTACGTCAAAAACGCGGACGGGTACGCGCCTCTGTCCAATAAGAACGTGGACACCGGCTTCGGGCTGGACCGCATGCTCGCCTTCCTGAACGGGCTGACGGACGGCTACAAAACCGACCTGTTCCTCCCGGTCATCCGGTATCTGGAGGAAAAGTCCGGAAAAAGCTACGATGACGATCCCGACGCGCAGAAAGCCATGCGGATCATCGCGGACCATATCCGCACCTCCACGATGCTGATCGGCGACGTCAACGGCATCCTGCCTTCCAATGTGGGCGCCGGCTACATCCTGCGCCGCCTGCTCCGCCGGGCGATCCGCTATACACGGCAGCTGGGCCCTGAGTCCGCTGTGCTGGCCGACGTCAGCCGCATCTTTATCGAAAAGATCTACGACGAAGCGTATCCGCTGCTTGTGGAAAAAGAGAGCTATATCGTGGACGAGATCATGAAGGAAGCTGCCCGTTTTGAAGCGACGCTGGCGACCGGCATGAAGGAATTCACCAAATGCATCGCGGGCATCCGCCGCAAGAATGAGTTCATGGCCCAGAAGGATCCGTCCTATCAGCCGGAAACCGAGATCAGCGGCAAGCAGGCTTTCCGCCTCTACGACACCTACGGCTTCCCTCTGGAGCTGACGGAAGAGCTTGCTGCTGAGGAAGGCCTGTCCGTGGATGCCAAGGGCTTCGCGGAAGCCTTTAAGGAGCATCAGGAGATCAGCCGGCAGGAGGGCTCCGCCAAGAGCGGCCTCGTGGAACAGAATGAGGAAACCGCCAAGCTGCACACCGCCACCCATCTGCTCCATGCCGCGCTGCGGAAGGTGCTGGGAAACGAAGTGGCACAGAAGGGCTCCAACATCACGGCAGAGCGTCTCCGCTTTGACTTCTCCTTCGGCCGCAAAATGACTCCCGAAGAGATCGCCGAGGTGGAAAAGCTGGTCAATGAGGCCATTGACGCGAAGGTCCCCGTCGTCCGCGAGGAGATGACCGTTCCGGAGGCCAAGGCCAAAGGCGCTATCGGCCTGTTCGAAAGCAAATACGGTGAGCGCGTCAGCACCTACAGGATGGGAGACTACTCCTTTGAGATCTGCGCCGGCCCTCACGCAGGCAATACCGGCGACCTCGGTTCCTTCCGGATCCGGAAGGAGGAAAGCTCCTCCGCCGGCGTACGGCGCATCAAAGCAACCATCCAGCCCAAGGCGTAAACGAACCCGCGCCACCGGATCCGGTGGCGCGTTTTTCTCGGAAAGGAATCGAAAAAACCATGCTTTTTGATCAGGAAAAGGAAATGAAAACGCTCCGGGAAGTACAGATCTCCTCACAGAATGTTTTTGACGGGGAGATCCTCCACGTCAACCTGGATCACGTTTCCCTGCCCAACGGCAGGCAGGCCGAGCGGGAGGTGATCCGGCACATCGGCGCCGTATGCGTGATCCCCGTCACGGAAAACAACGAGGTGATCGTCGAGCGCCAGTATCGGTATCCGCTGGACCGCGTCATTACGGAGATCCCGGCCGGAAAACTGGATTCGGATTCGGAGGACCGGCTTTCCGCCGTCAAACGGGAGCTTCATGAAGAGACCGGCTATACCGCGGATGAATGGACCGAGCTGGGGGACTTTTATTCAGCGCCCGCCTTCTGCGACGAATACATCACCATGTATATGGCCCGCGGCCTCCACGCAGGTCCCCGGGCTCTGGACGAGGATGAGTTTCTGGATGTGTTCAGCATTCCGCTGAAGGAGCTGGTGGACGAAGTGATGAGCGGAAAGATCTCCGACGCCAAAACACAGACCGCCATCCTCAAGGCAGCCCGGATCCTCGGGGTGTGACCGTATCCCGTTTCTGAAAAGAGCAGGCCTCAGGCCTGCTCTTTTCATGCTCTTTCCTTCAGGAGCTTTTCATATTCCAGATAGCCGTAATGACCGAAAACCGGCGCGCACTTCCCGCAGATGAACCGGTAATAGGCATCCCGCGGCAGCGACGGCGTATTCAGCAGCTCCCAGGCTTTTTCCACCAGCTGCTCCGTTTCCTCCGCCGCCTTTATCAGGGCCTCTTCATCTCCGCCGCCGGCTTCCTCATTGATCAGGTCCGCCAGGTTCAGGCAGGTGATCGCCGCCTCGCTCTCCCCGTTTTTCACACGTTCCATGACCTTCAGGGCATCGGAATAGAGCTTCCTGCCCTCCGGGTACCGTTTCAGGGCGGCGGCGCAAAGGCCCATGTTGTTGTACAGCCCGCCGAGGCGCCCGTCGTCCTCCGGCAGACGCTTTTCATAGGCAGCCCTCGCCTTTTCAAACATTTCCATCGCCTTTTCCGGCTGCGCGAACGCGGTACACGCCGTAGCGGCATTGATCCAGGTGCTTCCCGCCGTCACGGTATCTTCCATCCCGTACGTCTTAAGCAGGCTGACCGCCCGCTCCGCGTGCGCCAGAGCCTCCGGGCCCCGTCCCCGTTTCCGGTAAAAGCCCACATGCTCATTTTCGATCAGGATCTCCCCGACCTGATCAGATAAGCTTTTCGCTTCAGCCAGCCAGTAGCCGAGCAGCCTCTCCGCTCCGGCAAAATCCCCTTCATCCTGCAGCTCATCCAGCTTGGCTGTCACGCGGCCGATATCGATCCTTCCGCCCGGCACTGCTCCCGGATTCCCGCATTCACAGTTTTCCGTATAATCTTCTTTTTTCATTCCGTCAGCCATTTCGCACCCCCGAAAGAATATGCATGTTCCGTATCTGCGGATCCGTGATCCGGTCCTCCACCGAATAGGCATGCTGCTCCAGATCGCAGCAGACGGCATCCGTCCATTTTTTCTCCTGCAGCTCTTCCGCAATATCCTGGACCAGCTCCGCGATCAGGATCTCCTTTTCCTCTTCCTCCTCCGCTCCGGCCGGTCCCCATAAAAGCCGTTCCAGCAGATCCGCCTGTTTTTCCCTTCTTTCTCCCAGCCCTCTCAGCGCCCTGAACAGCCATTTGTAGTACGGCATATAAGCGCCGCTGAGCAGAAACAGCGCATGCGCGGCCGACATCACAAATTCATGGACCGCCAGCATGGCCGCGCCCTTCTCTCCGTGGTCCAGACAGCGCCTGTAGTTATACTGCCCGCTCTGATTCATCAGCAGCAGCTCCCCGCTCAGCTTCCGCAGGCGGATATCCTCCGGGAACCGGCTCAGTTTCCCGCGGATCTTTGTGAAAACGCCGCTGTCATCGCGCCAGATTTCTCCGTTCGTCACCTCCAGCAGGCTCTGCTCCGGTACCGTCAGCCAGTCCCGGACGCTCAGCCGGCCATCCGGCGTACCGGTCTTTTCCAGCAGAAAATCACTCAGCCTGATCACGCCGTGCCGGTTCCCCCCGACGGGGGACAGCTTTGCCCGCCGATATCCCTGAAACTCCGGCGGAAGCTTCGCGTATGCGCGCTCCAGCCGGAAAGCTTCCCTGCGGTCCACCGCGTTCTCATCCGGCAGAAAGAGACAGAATCCCGGCTCATAATCATGATCCTCCGACAGCTCGTCGTCATATCCGAGACACTCGCTGCCCGAGCCGCACAAACCGGCTGCTATGAGCCTGCCGGTTTCCGGAAACTCCTTCTCCAGCATTTCCCTGCCAAAGGCCGACCAGTACTCCCTTGCCAGCTCCATTCCGTTCATTCGCCGCATTCTCCTTTTTCAGATATACAGCTCGATCTCCGCGTTCCATTTTCCTTTCCTGCTCTGTGTCTCCGCGCCGGCATAGCGGAAGCGCCCGTACCCGCGTACGGAAACGATCTGCCCGGTCTCCGGCATTGCGTCCGTCCGGATGCATTCCATGCCGTCCAGGAAAACCCTTCCGGAAGGGAAAAGCGCCTGCGCGTTTCCGCGGCTGAGCCGGAAAACATGGGCGATCAGGGCGTCCAGCCTTTCCGAGCTGACCTGGACCGTCATCCTTTTTGTCCGGAAAAGCTCTCCCTCCGGCACACCGTCCGCCGGCGCGCAGAATACCTCCGTACGCCCGACCGACCGCAGATTGTCCGCAATAAAGGACGCGATCCTTTCCGCGCAGAAAACGTAGGCTTCCTTTTCCCGGAGCACGATATCTCCCAGCAGGCTCCGTTCAAAGCCCAGCCCCATCAGGGCGCCGAGTACGTCCCTGTGGCTCGCGTCCGCGGCAAATTTCATTCCCCGTGGACTGATCTTTATGCAGCTGATCGGAAAAGGGACCTCCTCCGTCCCGAAGCCGGCCATCTTCCGTTCGCAGCCCTCAGCTCCGCCGTAAAGCCGGATCTCCGGCTGCGGCAGGGACCGTCTGATCCTTCCGAGCACGGTCTGTTCGCCCAGATCCAGAAAGTCCGTAAAGCAGGGAATGCCCCGGCTCCAGGATCTTTCCGCCAGTTCCCTCAGCCTTTTCTCCGTCAGATCCTCCATCTGTCTCTCCCTGTATTCCTTTATTCCGTTCCTTCCCCCGGAAGCTCCGTAAACGCCATAATATCAACGTCCCTGGCCGTTCCTCCCGCCACGGTCGCCATGCGGCCCGTTCCGCCTTTTTTTCTGCACAGCAGCGCGATGGACGGGCCTCCGTCCAGATTAAATACCCATTCGAGCCGGAAATGGTCCAGAAAAAACCGGTTTACCTCCCGCAGCGTCAGTCCCCGCCCTTTTTCATTGGTGACCGTCAGAATCAGATAATTATGGCCGTCCGCCCTGCCGATCACCGTACGCCTGGCTTTTGTGTCGGCAAACGTCCAATCCTCCGGCAGGACCACACGCCCGTTTACCTGCATGGGGCACTGCGTATAGAATGCCCATGTCTGCGTGGGCCCGGCGGCAAGCACCGTACTGTTTTCTTCCTCCATATACAGGTGCAGTCCGTCCTCCTCCAGCGTCAGCCCCGTATACCGCACGCCTTCCAGATTCCGCCAGACCTCCCCGTCCGTCACGGTCAGGGAACCCAGCGGCGTATAAAAGTAATCTTCGCTTTTCCCGGGATAATCCTCCGGGATCCACGGATATACCGGACTGACGTAGCCACTCGCGTTGACGGCCAGCGCGGCTTCCGGCAGCGCATCGGCCATATGCACCGGGCGCATGATGTTTTTCTTCCACGAAGCAGTCGCCTTCCGGATCTGTTTCCCCGGATCTTCCATCCAGATTTTGCTCAGATAGCAGAGCTCTCCTTCATAAGAGAAGCTTTCCACCGAATAGATCAGCGTTTCCGATTCGTAGGACCGCACGGTCTTTCCGCAGAAATCCCAGAATGCCGGCGGCATGGACAGACTTTCCTCCTCCGCTGCCGCAAGCACCGGCAGAAAAAGGACAGAAAGCAGCAGACTGATCCATCTTTTCATACGCCGGGCCTCCTGTTCTGTTTACGGTCTGTTCTCTGTCTGTATTGTACATCAAACCGGGCTGTTCCACAATGTTTCTTCTCCCCTCCGGCGGCGTTCCCGCCCGGCGCTTGTCAGATAAAGGGGAACAGTGTATAATAATAAGAGGATTCTTTGAAGGGAGCGCGGAACAGATGATCTCTAAAGACCGTATGCTGATCACCGGTGGAAATGCTCTGGAAGGTTCCGTCCAGGTCAGCGGGGGGAAAAACACCGCCGTTGCCGTTATTCCCGCTACCCTTCTTTGCGACGAACCCTGTACCATCGAAAACCTCCCGGATATTGAGGACGTGCATGCGCTGGTCGATATTTTGACCGAGCTGGGCGCAAAAGTGGATTATGAGCCCGGCCGGATGACCGTGGATCCCCGGACAGTGGACTCGCATGAAATATCCTACCGGAACGCGCAGCGCCTCCGTGCCAGCTACTACCTGCTCGGCGCGCTGCTCGGCCGCTGCGGAAACGCCAAGGTTCCTACCCCCGGCGGATGCGAAATAGGCTCCCGTCCTGTGGATCAGCATCTCAAGGGTTTTCAGGCGCTGGGGGCGGAAGCCGGTGAAATCGGAGGCATCCTGACCGCCAAATGCGACGCGCTGACCGGCGGAGACGTTTTCTTTGACATGGTCACCGTCGGCGGAACCGTCAATGTGATCCTGGCCGCGGTCAAAGCACGTGGAACGACTGTCATCTACAACGCCGCCAAAGAGCCCCATATCGTTGATGTGGCCAACTTCCTCAACAGCATGGGCGCCCGGATCAAGGGCGCCGGTACTGACACGATCCGGATCCGCGGAGTACAGAATCTTCACACCACGACCTATGCCGTCATACCCGATCAGATCGAGACCGGCACCCTGATGATCGCGGCCGCTGCCACCGGCGGAGACGTCACCATCAACGGCTGCATTCCGACACATATGGACGCTCTCAGCGCAAAGCTTCTCGAAATGGGCGTCAAGGTCATGGATTACGATGATGCCATTCGTGTCCGCTCCATTGAGCAGCGCCGTGCCATCAATATCAAAACACAGGTTTATCCCGGTTTCCCGACGGACCTTCAGCAGCCCATGAGCGCTCTCCTGACGACTGTCAAGGGAACCAGCATCGTTCAGGAAACCATCTTTGAGCAGCGCCTCCGCCATCTGGATGAGATTCGCCGCATGGGCGCTCACGTCCGTGTCATGGACAGGACCGCGATCATTGAAGGCGTCCCCGAGCTGTACGGCGCCCCGGTCACCGCAACAGATCTGCGCGCCGGTGCCGCGCTGATCATCGCCGGCCTGATGGCCCGCGGCGTCACGGAGATCTATGAACCCGGTTATATCGATCGCGGTTATGAGCATATCGAGGACAAGCTTCGTTCTCTGGGGGCGGTCATTCACCGCGAGCCTGTTGAATGACCGGGAGGTGAGTTCGGTTGAGTTCCTGTTTCGAAACCCTTGGGCTTCGGGCCTGGGCCGATCCTGACGAGATCCGTTCCGCATACCGTTCGCTGGTCAAGCAGTGCCATCCGGACATGGTACAGGATCCCGGAGAAAAGCAGGCGGCCCAGGAGCGTATGATCCGCCTGAACCTGGCCTATGAGGAAGCGCTCCGCCTGGCGTCCCCCCGTCAGCACGCGCCCTACATCCAGGAGATCCCGAAAACCGAAGCCGTCCTTCTGGCAGAAAAGATGATGGCCCGCGGCAATCCGGAAAGCGCGCTGCGGCAGCTGCTCCGAGCAGAAAGCAGGGATGCCTCCTGGTATTATGTTCAGGGAAAGATCCTGATGCAGATGGAACAGTATGAAAGCGCGCACCAGTCCTTTCGGGAAGCCGTTCTGCGCAGTCCCGAAAACAATGAATACCGGACCGGCGCTTTGGAAGCCGCCCTTGCCATGAAAAAAGAAAAAACCCTCCCCGGCAAAGCGCGGAAGCTGTGGAAGAACCTGACCCGGAAAGATTGACCGCCTCTTCACTGAAGGCGGCGTTTTTCTTTCTTCTTCCCTGCCGGGTCTATTGACGCCATTTTTTTCACAGGGTAAGATATACAGGATTTCATTCGGAGGTATCTGTCATTTGAAAAGCACTGTTCCCGGAACCGTATTCCGAATTCCCGCCGCAGTCCGGTTTCCGGTCCTCACCCTTCTTGTTTCACTGCTGCTGGCAGGCCTGTTTGCCGTTCCGGCGCAGGCTGCTGCCGCAGAGGACGCCCCGGCACGGGATATCACCGCTTCCTGTGTTTTCAGGCCGGCTTCCAATGCCCGGAATTTCAGGAAATGTACCGATGACAATTATAAAACCTACTGGAACTCCGCCGCCGGCAGCGGAGCCATGATTGACGTGACTCTCCCGGCAGGCGAATCCGCCTCGGGCGTATGGATCCGGTGGTATGAACATACCCATGCCTGCCGGCTGCAGATCCCGGACGGTTCTGACGGCTGGGTGGAATACAGCTGTTCCTCCGGGGAATTCCTTTCCGATTTTCTGCCTCTGCCCGCCGGAACCTCTGTTTTCAGGATCTGCAACCCGGAAGGAAAAAAGACCCGGATGCCCGTCTGTGAGCTCCGTGTCTACAGTACCGGAAAGCTTCCGTCCGAAGTGCAGGTCTGGTCTTCCCCCTGTGAAAAAGCGGACCTGATGCTTCTTGTCGCCCACCCCGACGATGAGGTCCTCTGGTTCGGCGGCATGCTTCCCACCTACGCCGGAGATCAGGACAAAGCCTGTCAGATTTGTATGATGGTCCCCACAATGCCTTACCGCCGGCTGGAGCTGCTGGACTGTCTCTGGACCTGCGGCGTGAAGAATTATCCTGTCTGGGGCAAATTTCCCGACAGTTTCTCAAGCTCCCTGGACAAACAGTACAAGCATTGGCGGAAAAACAGCGTTTACGAGCTTGTCACAGGCTGGATCCGCAGGTTCAAGCCGGATGTGCTGGTCACGCACGATCTCCGCGGGGAATACGGCCACGGCGCGCACCGCGTGTGCGGCGATGCCGCCGTTCATGCGCTGAAATATGCCGCGGACAGTCAAAAATACACCGCTTCCTTCAGGGAATACGGCGCATGGGACGTTCCGAAGCTGTATATTCATCTGTATCAGGAAAACCAGATCCTGCTTGACTGGCGCAAGCCTCTGGATGCCTTTGACGGAAAAACCGGTTTCGAGATCGCGCAGGATGCGTTCCGGTGTCACCGCTCCCAGCAGAAAACAGAATATCGGGTGGAAGATTCCGGACGCTGCGACTGCAGGAAGTTCGGGCTCTACCGTTCCCTTGTCGGTCCGGATTCCTCTGTCGGCGATCTCTTTGAAAATATCTCTTCCGGCCGGCCTGCAGCAGACTGACCTCTTCCGTTATCCTGCAGAGGCTTCCGATTTCACTTCATCCAGCGTAACAAATTCCGTCAGGATATATCCGTGCCATCCGCCCACGTCCACCTCTGTCCATCTTCCGTCCTGCGCGAAAACGGTCAGAGGCGTTCCGCATGCAAACTCCGCCAGCTGTTTGGCCGTGTTGGTATTGGAGGAACGGATGTGTACCGGGTTGTTTTTATCGATCTTCCCCCTGAATGTAATAATGCCGGTCCGATAAATACGCACCCCGTTGTTATAAAAGTCCAGGGCGCTTGTCAGAACATACCCTCTCATTCCGTCACAGTCCACCTTGGTCCAGGTTTTCCCGATGGAGATCACCCGTACCACCCTGCATTTTTCACAGTGGCTCATGACAAACCCTTTTTTGTTCTTTGTGGCCCGGAGCGTCGCGTATGACTGCTTATTCGGGTTGACGACCGCCAGCACCTTGTCCTCCGGCGCCTCTGTCAGCCAGGACAGCGCGGTGGTCGGAACGGTCATCTGTATACCATTTACCAGGATATCACTGCGTCCGAGGCCCAGGTTCAGAACTTCCGCGGGAAACTCGTTTCCGTCCGGATCCCGGTATGTGGTATCCGTATGCGCTCCGTTTTTTTCAATGGCTTTTTTCATCCGGGCTTCCCATTCCTCCTGAGTCAGCCCCGGACTCGACTCTTCCTGATCATCCATCACCGGAAACTGGCCGGATTCCACGATCATACCGCCGTCTTCCCCGTAGGTCACACCGGGAAGCCCGGTATCCGGAGCCGGCGGAACGCTTCCCTGCGCCACGCCGGACGTATCGACCACAACCATACCGGAATCATCCGCCCAGGCGGTACTAAGCTGTATCACTGTGAGAATCAGAAATGCCATGATCCCGGCTAGACAACGTTTCATCCGGTCAATACCCCCCGCCGTTTCTCTGTGAAGAAACCTGTCACATCAGAAACATCATACAGGTATTTGACTGTCTTGTCAATTGAATTGTAACTTTTCTGTAACGATTCCGTCTTCGTCCGGGGGCTGATCCGGACCTGCCGGCCTGTTTCCTCTTCCTCTCACAGGCCCAGTTCCGCGGCCGCCGGATCCCCGTCCAGTGTGGCAAAATAATCCTCCGGCCGTTCCGCGCGCCGAATCTGCCTGTAGCCTCCGTCCTCCGTATAAAGGATCTCCGCGCTCCGGAGCCTGCCGTTGTAATTATAGCCCATGGAAAATCCGTGCGCGCCGGTGTCGTGGATCACAAGCAGATCGCCTGTGCGGATCTCGGGAAGCGCTCTGCCGATGGCAAACTTATCATTGTTCTCGCACAGGCATCCCGTTACATCATAAATATGATCTTCCGGAAGGTTCCTCTTTCCGCAGACCGTGATATGATGATAGGCCCCATACATGGCCGGCCTCATCAGATTGACGGCGCAGGCATCCACGCCGATATAGTCCCTGTGCGTCTTTTTTTCGTGTACGGCACGCGTGACCAGCCAGCCGCAGGGACCGGTCATCCACCGTCCCAGCTCTGTCTTGATGCCGACCCCGCCCTCCGGCACGATTTCCTCATAGACCTTCCGGACCGCCGCGCCGACCGCCGCGATATCGATCGGCTGCTGCGACGGCAGATACGGAATGCCGATACCTCCGGAAAGATTGATAAAATCAAACTTCAGGGGAAGCGAGCCTGCAAGCTCCTTTCCCAGCTTCAGCAGAATGCCGGCCAGCTCCGGATAGTAGGAAGGGTCCGTTGTGTTGGAGGAAAGAAAGGCATGCAGGCCGAAGGACTTTACGCCCATTTCCGCCAGCCGGCTCAGACCTTCCCACAGCTGGGAAAGCGTAAAGCCGTATTTCGCCTCCCCGGGATTGCCCATAATGGTATTCCCGATGGAAAAATCTCCGCCGGGATTGTATCTCACACAGATGCGTTCCGGAACGCCGCACTGATCCTTCAGCGTGTCTATGTCGCTGATATCGTCCAGATTGATCAGCGCTCCCAGATCGGCGGCCTGCCGGAATTCCTCGGGCGGCATGGCGTTTGCGGACAGGATCACCCGGTCGCCGGAAAAACCGCAGGCCTTTGCCAGCGTCAGCTCCGTTGCGGATGAGCAGTCCAGCCCGCAGTCCTCCTCCCGCATGATCCGCAGAACAGCAGGGTTCGGCAGCGCCTTGACCGCAAAGTACTCGCGAAAATCCCCGCACCAGGAAAAAGCCTGATTCAGCTTCCGGGCATTCTCCCGGATCCCTTTCTCGTCATAAAGATGGAACGGTGTCGGAAACCGCTCCGCCGCCCCCTCAAAAACCCTGTCCTCCAGCGAAAAATTCGGCATATCCCGTCTCTCCCCACGTCTTATTTTACCAGCTCAAAGCTGAAGCTGTCCGCCAGCGCGCCGCCGATATAAAAATCGATCCTGTACATTCCGGGCCGGCAGTCCCGGTCCTTCAGCGCCTCTGTAAATTCCATCGTTTCAAAGGAGATGCTCCAGGCATCCTCCGTCTGAAGTCCGGGATCGTAATACCATGCGGAAACATACCGGTAGTTCTCCCCGTCCGGCGTTGTCATGGTGATCAGCAATGTCCGCTCCTGCTGAACATCGATCTCATAGGAAGAGGACGAATAGAACCAGACCTTCCCGCCAAGGAGCTGCTCCTCCGTCACCTTTCCGGCATCAGGATCCGATCCGTCCGCCGCAGGCTCCCGCCCGTCCGTCAGCACCAGCGCGGTCCTGTTCGGCCGGAATGCGTATTCTGTCAGCCGTTCCGCTTCCGGCAGCTTCACAACCGCATATTGTTCCGGAAGCCTGTCGGGAGCTTCCGCCGAGCGGAGCAGTCCGGATACATAGGTCCTTCCGGGCGTCAAAAGCATGGCCACCGAGGTCATATCTTTTTCCACCGGGAAATAATTCAGATAGTGATTCCCGGTATCCGCCACAACCAGATACAGTTCTTCTCCGTCCGTATCCGCTTCCGGAATCTTCACACCGGCCCAGTCAAACGTCACGGTGTTCCCTTCCGTCTCCGCCGTAAAGCCCTCCAGCGGATTCCCGGAAAGCCCGTCTTCCTTTTCTCCTAAAGACGCCAGCCGGCGAAAAATACCTTCCGCGGTGACCGCTATATACCGGTTCTTTCCCTCCGCATAAACGGCCGCTATCATTCCGGCCAGCTCATTGCCGTCCGTCAGTACCGGAGAGCCCGGTGCGACCGGTGTCGGCAGCGTCAGAAGCATACAGTCCAGTCCCTGCCATTTCATCGGGACCGCGGCAGTCGGCGTTCTGTACAGGCGGTCTCCTCCCTCCGCGGCGGAAAGAACATAGATGCTGTCCGCTGAAGGAATCCCCGGCTCCGTCCTGAACGGCCACGCTTCCAGAGAAGCCTGCTCCGTTTCACTGTCATACGTCAAAAAAGCAACAGGAAAAGTTTCCTCTGCATAAACTTCCTGCACATCCCATCTGTACCGGCCGTCCGTCACGGACAGGTTCGCCGTGTCTCCGGGAAGATTGCCGGCCGACGTTGCCAGCAGGCCCGGAAAGACCGGAGCCGCGACTCCGAGCCAGCTTGCGGATTCCCCGCTCTCGTCATACAGTTCAAAAATCCCGTGGGCAACCTCCGTTTCCCCGACGGCAGGCATTGAAAAAAGAGCCAGCAGCACCGCGCAAAGCATTCCCGCCAGCAGTCTTTTCATCTTCAGCCCCTCCTAATCCTTATAGTCCTTCAGGGAAACGGAAACCATTCTGCTGACGCCCTGCTCCTCCATGGCCACACCGTACAGGCTGTTGGCCCTTTCCATGGTCCCCTTCCGGTGCGTGATGACAACAAACTGCGTCCGCCCGGAGTACTCCGCCAGATAATCCGCGAAATATCCGATGTTCGCGTCGTCCAGCGCCGCCTCGATCTCATCCAGCACGCAGAACGGCGTCGGCTTCAGCTTCAGTGTGGCAAAAAGGATGGCGATCGCCGTCAGCGCTCTTTCTCCGCCGGAAAGAAGAGAAAGCAGCTGCAGCTTCTTCCCCGGCGGCTGCGCGTTGACCTCGATCCCGCAGTTCAGCGGGTCGGCCGGATCCGTCAGGATCAGCTCCGCGTGGCCGCCGCCGAAAAGCCTTTCGAAGGTCTCGGAAAAGTATCCCTGCAGCAGGGTGAAATTCTGAACAAAAACCGTCTTCATCTGATCGGTCAGCCGGGCGATCAGGTCCCGCAGATCCTTTTCCGCTTTCTCCAGATCGCTTTTCTGCGCGGACAGCTCGTCATAGCGGGCTTTTGTATCCGCGTATTCCTCAACCGCCTGAACGTTGACCGTACCCAGCGTCCTGATCTCAGTCGAGATCTGGGCAGCTCTCCGGTCCGCTTCCGTCAGATTGAAGTTTTCCTTCTGCCGGTATTCCTCCGCGCCTGCATAGGTCACCTCATAAGTATTCCAGATCCTGTCCTGAAGGGTTTTCAGTTCTCCGTCCGTTTTTGTACGGGACAGTTCCAGCCGATGGATCCTATCTGCGTCGCGGTTATGTGTCTGGTGCAGGCCCTCCATATCCGAAAGGATCTCCCGGAGTGCGTTCTGCTTCCCGCTCCGGTCCTCTTCCAGCTCCCGGGTCACCTGCTCGCACCGGGCCTGCTCCTGCCGGGCGGCTTCCGTTTCCTTTTCCAGCGTTTCCGCGTCTTCCCGGTCTTTTTCTTCCTGCAGGTCCATTTCCCGAAGTGTTTTATCGCGCTGCTCCTGTTCCCGGAGCAGTCTGTCCCGATCCTGCTCGCTGCGGTTGCGGTCCCGCAAAACGGTTTCCGCTTCATGGCGCAGCTCGGAAACCTCCAGCGTCAGGCGGACAGTCTCCGCGCTTTTCTTTTCCGTTTCCGTCCGGGCTTCTGTCAGAAGCTTCTGCAGCTCCGCCGCTTTTTCTTCCATTTTTTCCCGGTTGTCCTGACTCTTCTCCGTATCGTCGGACGCCATGGACAGCTGTTCACCGATCTGCATCACGGATTCCATCAGCTGTTCCCGCGCCGCTTCCGTTTCCGATCTGCGCATCACATAGGTATCCCGGTCCGCAGTCGCGTTCTGGACCCTTTCCGTTTCCCGGGCCACGGCGATCTCCTGCTGATGCAGCGCTTCCAGAGCATCCGCCGAGCGCCGCTTCAGCTCCTCCTTTTTTTGCTGACCGTCCCGGAAGGCTTTCAGCAGTCTTTCCAGTTCGTCCTGATCAGCAGAAAGCTTTTCCGTCAGTTCCTTCAGTTCCCGTTCTCTGGAAAACAGGTTGACACTGCCGCCCGCGGCGCTTCCGCCCGTCATGGATCCGCCGGAATGCATCACGTCCCCTTTCAGCGTGACCAGCCGGAAAGCATGATGCCCCTTCCGCATAATGGCGATCCCCTGTTCCAGGCTTTCCGCCACAACAGTCCTGCCAAGCAGGTTTTCCACCACGCCGCGGTATTTTTCATCATAGGTGATCAGGTCGGAAGCGATGCCCAGGCAGCCCGGGAGCGTCAGCGCTTCCTTCTCTTCCTTTGTCAGCAGACGGGAACGGACGGTCGTCACCGGCAGGAAGGTCGCCCGGCCGAGCCGGTTCTCCCGCAGGTACTCAATCAGCTCCTTCGCCGTCTCTTCATTCTCGGTCACAATATCCTGCTGTGTATTGCCCAGCACCATATCGATCGCCGTCTCATATCTTTTCGGCACGGTCAGCAGCTGGTTCAGTACACCGTGTACGCCCTTCATGCCGCCGGAACGCGCGTATTTCATTGCCGAACGAACGGAATGGGCATAACCCTCCATCTCCTCCGACAGCTCTGAGAGCAGCTTCTGCCTCGACTCGGTATCACGGGCTTCCGCCAGCCTGCGGTCATACGCTTCCCGGACGGTCAGCACAGAAGCGTCGGCTTCCTCCAGTTCCTTCCGGATGCTTCCAAGCGAATCCGCCAGCTCCGCCTGCCGTTTTTCCTCCTGCTCCAGCATGCCCAGGGCTGCCTGCAGCGCCCGGTCTTTTTCAGTCTCTTCGGACTTCATGGCTTCGCAGGTCCCGCTGATCTCCTCCAGGCGCGACTCCATTGTCGCCAGCATGGTTTTCAGGCGGGTCTGATCGTTCACCGCGGCAGCATGGCGGTTCAAGGCATCCATGATCGCGGTTTTCTGCTCTTCCAGAGCGGTTTCCCTTTCCTCTTCCCTCCGGCGCGCGCTTTCCTCTTCCGCCCTGGCCTGTTCCAGCTTTTCCTCCGCCTTTTTCAGAATTCCGGACCTTGCCTGATTGTCCGCAGTATTTTCGGAAAGCAGCCTTTCCAGTTCCTCAAGCCGTTCAGCCGCTTCCTGCTTTTCTTCGGAGATCCGTTTGCGGTTTTCCTCCCGCGCTTTCCGTCTTTCCTCCAGCGTCAGCGCGGCATTCTGGACAGTATGCACCGCCTCCATACCGGACATCAGGGCCGTATGCGCATCGGTGATTTTTTCCTCCAGTTCCGCAATGCGGGTCTGGATCCTGTCTCTTTCTTCCGTTTTCTGCTGAAGGGTGACCTCCGTCTGATCCAGAACGGCCCTCATTGTCTGCAGATCGCTGTCCAGCTCCCGCAGCTTCGATTCCATCCTGTCCGACCGGATCAGGAACAGATTCAGATCCAGAACCTTCAGCTCCGCGGATAGGTCCAGATAAATACGGGCGTTTCTGGCCTGCTCCTCCAGCGGGGCCAGCCGGCGTCCCAGTTCGTCCAGGATATCCTCCACACGGGTCATATTGTCCAGCGTGCGTTCCAGCTTTTTGTCCGCTTCTTCCCTCCGGGCCTTGAATTTAACGATGCCGGCCGCCTCTTCAAATACCAGGCGGCGGTCCTCGCCCTTCCGGGAAAGGATCTCATCGATCCGGCCCTGCCCGATAATGGAATATCCTTCCTTTCCGACGCCGGTATCGCGGAAAAGATCCACTACGTCCTTCAGCCGGCAGGCGGAACGGTTCAGATAGTATTCGCTCTCTCCGCTCCGGTACACGCGGCGCGTTACCATGACCTCCGCGTAATCCACAGGCAGAAAGCGGTCTTCATTTTCAAAGATGAGAGAAACTTCACAGTAGCTCAGCGGTTTGCGCTTCTGCGTACCGTTAAAAATCACGTCCTGCATATTGGTGCCGCGCAGCGTCCGGGCGCTTTGCTCCCCGAGCACCCAGCGGATCGCGTCGGCTATATTGCTTTTCCCGGATCCGTTCGGGCCCACGATCCCCGTGATCCCTTCGTTCAGAACGATTTCCGTTCTCTGAGCGAAGGATTTGAACCCGTACAGCTCCAGTTTCTTCAGTCGCATAGTTCCTCCAGGTTTTCAGCGGCGCCTTTTCCGTCATCGCAGTCACGCCGCATTATACCATATCCCGTACCGGTTGAAAACACTGCGAACAACAGTAAAACAACGTTCCGCGCGGCATTTCCCGGCTGTTCAGGGACGTCCCTCTTCCCGTACGCAGAGCAGGCTCTCCGGCTCTCCGTAATACCGAAAACACGCGATCGCTTCCCTGCTGATCCTTTCTCCGCAAACCACGATCGGTACAGCCGGTGGGCAGCTGACCGCGGCGTCCGCCAGGATCCTCCCGAGGCCTTCCTCCCGGGGAACCCGCTCCGAATCCGCCAGCATGGCCTCCCGAATGGACAGGACCTGCTCCGGCCGGGGGAGCGGCGGCGGATCTCCGCCTGCCGGTTCCCTTCTCCGGATGGACAGCAGGGCTTCCTCCATTCTCCGGAGACCCTCCGCTCCTGTTTCCGGTGTTACCATCATCACCAGATAATCCGGATCGGAAAACTCGCATTCCAGATTGTCTTTCCTCAGAAGAGCATGCAGCTCGTCCCCCGTATACCCGAAAGCTTTTGCCGCTACTGTGATTTTCAGCGGTTCATCTCCCCGCAGGGTGTAGCCGTGATCCCTGAGGCGCTGTTTCAGCAGCGCCGTCTCCCGTGAAAAAATCTCCAGCCGTGTTCTGTATTCTCCGGCCAGCACTGCGTTGGCTCTGTCCAGCGAACGGAGGATCAGATAGGACGGGCTGGTAGAGGCAAAAAGCGAAAGCGCCCGCTCAGCCTGTTCCCTGAACAGGCACGGGGCTTTCGCGGAAATATGCAGATAGGCGCCCCCGGTCAGAACCGGCAGCGTTTTATGCGCTGAATCGCAGGTCATATCCGCTCCCAGCGTCAGCGGATGCAGATCCTCGGGCAGAAACCTCAGATATGCGCCGTGCGCGTTGTCCACCAGCAGCGGGACCCCGTATTTCCGACACACCCGCGCGATTCCCCGGATATCGGCGCGATTGCCCAGATAATCCGGGCTGGTCAGATATACCGCGGCCACGCCGCCTTCCCTTCGCTTCAGGGCCGCTTCCGCTTCCTCCGGGGAAGGCAGACAGGTGGTCCTGTCCGTGCCGAACAGCCATTCCACCCCGCAGTCCAGAAGCGCGCAGGCCGTCATCAGACTTCTGTGCGCGTTGCGTCCCGCCAGGATCATCGGCGGGCGGTTCTGCTTCCTTGCCTGCAGCAGCGCAAGATACAGCATGCCCCGGACGCACAGGGAGGAGCCCTCCGCGGAATAGACCGTCCGGGCGGAGCCGAACAGCTTCGCCGCGTTTTCCTCGCTCGCGCGGATGATGCCGTGTGAACGGTACAGAACGTCCGCGCCGGCGATCTCCGTTATATCCATGCTTTCCGTCTCGCCCAGGCCCTTATGCCCGGGCATGTGAAGGCGGAGCGGGGCCCTTCCGCGGTAACCGTCGATAAAATCACTGATCGGTGTCTTCATCCGTCTGCTCCATCGCTCTGGCGGCTTCCACCATGATCGCGCATTCGATCCTCTTGCGGAACAGCTCACAGCCGTAGCGGTACACGCCGGTCACCGATCCCGTCGCGTGATACGCATTGGCCGCGCAGCCGCCGGAACAGTACAGGCGGGCCCAGCAGTCCCGGCACTCCTCATGCGCGTACACATTGCAGGCGGCAAATTCCTCCCGCACCGCGAAATTGCTGACCCCGTTCCAGATATCACCCAGCCTGAATCTTTCATCCCCCACAAACTGATGGCAGGGGTAGAGATCTCCCCACGGAGTGACCGCCATATATTCCGTACCTGCTCCGCAGCCCGAGATCCGCTTGTAGATGCAGGGGCCCCCGGTCAAATCGATCATATAATGATAGAAGGTAAACGGACGGCCTTCCCGCCTCCGGCGCAGCATCAGATCCGCCAGCTTTTCATACTGCTCCATCAGAACGGGCAGGTCTTCCTTCGTCAGGGCTGACGGGTCGTTCTCCGCACAGACCACCGGCTCCATGCTCAGCTCGGTAAAGCCGAGATCCAGCATCGCCTCAATATCTTTCAGAAAATCGGGGTTGGCATGGGTAAAGGTCCCGCGCATGTAATAGTTCTTTCCCCCGCGGGCCTCCACCAGTTTCCGGAATTTGGGCACGATCCTCTCCCAGCTGCCCCGGCCCGCATAGTCCACCCGGAACCTGTCATGGACTTCTTTGCGGCCGTCCAGGCTCAGAACCACATTGTGGCATTCCTTATTGGCAAAATCGATCACGTCGTCATCGATCAGCATACCGTTGGTTGTCAGGGTGAACCGGAAATTCTTCCCGTGCTCCTTTTCCACGCTCCGGGCATAAGCCACCAGCCGCTTGACCACGTCAAAGTTCATCAGCGGTTCCCCGCCGAAGAAGTCCACCTCCAGATTCCTGCGCGTGCCGGAATTTGCGATCAAAAAATCGAGCGCCTGTTTGCCCACCTCGTAGCTCATGACCGCCCGTTCCCCGTGATATTTCCCCTGGCTGGCAAAGCAGTAGGAGCAGTTGAGATTGCAGGTATGCGCCACATGAAGACAGAGCGCCTTGACGATATACCCGCTTCTCCTTTTCAGCTCCCCGGCCATCGGCGCGAAGGTGTCCGGAGAAAACAGCTTCCCCTCTTCCTTCAGTTCTCCGATCTGATCGTAGCACTCAGCCAGCTCCTCCGGAGTAACGTCCTCCCTGGCTCCGTATTTCTCCTCCATCGCCTTCAGGACGGTTTCCCTGTCGTTCTCTTCATACATCGCGATGATATCGTAGGCGATATCGTCCACCACATGCACGCTGCCGGAGCAGGTATCCAGCACGATCGGCAGCCCGCCGAGCTTATACTGATGAATCATTCGCTTCCCCTTTATTCGTTCCTGTTATCTAAAAAAAGCCGCCTGACGGCGGCATTTCCGGAAACCCGATTACTTGGATTCCCTGGCGGTTTTCTTTTCACACTGCTGATTGGCAATGCCGCAGCTGGTCTTGCAGGCGGACTGGCAGGAAGTCTGGCATTCGCCGCATCCGCCGTTCTTTGCGCTCTCACACAGATTGCGGGTATTCAATGTCTGAATATGTTTCATCTCAACAAGCCTCCCACTGATCAACAGATTTCGCTGTATTGTATCATACCCGGACCGATAAGTCAAACGGATCCTCACAGTTCCGATACCACATTCCTCGCCCAGAAGTCCGAGCGCAGCATCAGCAGGCCGATCACCAGCTTGATGATGTCAATAAACTGCACACAGAAGTAGATCTCCAGGATCTTCATGTCAGTCAGCCGGCACAGGCAGAAAGCCAGCAAAACGGTCACGCACCAGGTGTATACGGCGTCGAACAGAAAGGTGATCAGCGTTCTTCCGCCGGACCGGATCGTGAAATAGGTCACATGCGCGAAGGAGTGGATCGGAAGAGCAAGCCCCGCCACTGTCAGCAGCCTTCCCGTCAGATCCCGGACCTCATCCGATACATTGTAAAGGAGGGGCACATACGGAGCGGCCGCGATCATCGCGATCCCCATCAGGACATGGATGACCTCCGTCAGAAAAATCAGCTTGCGGTCCACATCCCGCGCGTCCTCCATATCTCCCGCGCCGAGCCTCTGTCCGACCATGATGGATACGGCGCTGCCCATGGCAAACATGATCACGCAGAACAGGTTCCAGGCGGTACCGGTAATATTCAGCGCCGCCACGGCGTTCAGCCCGCGGGAGGAATAGAACTGGTTGATAAAGGTCATTCCCAGCGACCAGAGCACCTCATTGACCAGCAGCGGAGCCGCCGTCCTGGCCACGCGGGCCACCATCCTGCCCGGAACATAGCCGCTCCGGTACGCGCCGCGGAGAAAGACATACTTTGCGGTATGCCTGTGCGCGTGCGCCAGAACGATCACCAGCTCCACATAGCGGGAGATCACGGTCGCGACAGCCGCTCCGCGGATCCCCATCGCCGCAAAGCCCAGATGCCCGAAGATCAGCACCCAGTTCAGAACCAGATTCGTCACGATGGCACAGATCCCCGCCACCATCGGGGCCACCGTCTCCCCGGTCTCCCTCAGCGTTCCGGCATAGGCCTGGACCACCGCGAAGGGCATCAGCCCCAACAGCATGATATTCAGGTATTCCGTACCCTCCCGCAGCGTCAGCGCCATATCCCCGCCGTTGCTGTCCCCGAGCAGGAAGGAAAGGATAAAGTCCTCCCCGAAAAAGCGGTAAACCGCCACTGCCGCCAGCGCGCAGAACACGCTGAAATACATCTTGATCCGGAAGGTGTGGCGCATGCCGTCCATATCGCCCTTGCCGAAAAACTGCGCGCCGAAAATACTGATGCCGCTGAGCCCGCCGAAAATCGCCAGGTTGAAAACCATCATCACGCTGTTTGCAATGGACGCTGCCGAAATGGCTTCTGTTCCCAGGCTCCCGACCATTACGTTGTCCAGCAGGGAAACAAAGCTGGAAATAAACTGCTGGATAATGATCGGTATCAGCAGCTTCAGCACCGAACGGTAAAACGCCCGCGAACCGATAAAACGCTTCAGCATAAAAACCTCATTCTGCGGTATCCGGCATTCTTTGTCAGCCGGAGAATAGCCGGCAGAAAGCTCTGCCGGCAAAAAAAGTCCGGAAGGATCGTCTCCTTCCGGACTTTGTGACTGGCTTCAGGATCAGTCCACGGTGTAGGGCATCAGGGCGATGGCACGGGCGCGCTTGATGGCCTCACTCAGCTGGCGCTGATGTTTTGCGCAGTTGCCGCTCATACGGCGGGGCAAAATCTTGCCGCGTTCGTTCACAAAGCGACGAAGACGGTTGATGTCTTTATAATCGATATATTCGATTTTATCCACACAGAAGCTGCAAACCTTCCGGCGGGGACGGCGTCCTCCGCGGGGGCGCGGTCTTCTTTCACCACGATCTTCACTCATGGGGCTTAACCTCCTTACTCAAGCGTTAAAAGGGCAGTTCGTCGGTCTCCACGGCAGTGAAGCCGGCGGACTGGGTTTCCGCGGCGGGTGCGGCGGCAGCCGGAGCGGAATATCCGCCGGCATTTTCACCGTCGTTCCGGGAAGAAAGGAATTCAACGTCATCCGCTCTGACCTCCAGGGACGCACGGGTCTGGCCGTCACTTCCCTGATAGGTTCTGACGCTGACAGGACCGGTAACGGCAACCTTACGGCCTTTCGCCAGATACTTCTGGCAGATATCCGCCAGCTGGTTCCAGGCGGAAACGCGGAAGAAATCCGCTTCCGGCTGATTGCTCTGGGCGTCACGGCGCGCGCGGCGGTTCACCGCCACGGTGAAATCGCACACATTGGTACCGGATGTTGTGGTCCGCAGCTCGGGATCACGGGTCAAATTACCGATGATAAAAAGCTTATTCATCTTTTCTTCCTCTCCTCTTCAGTCTTCACTCAGCCTCGGCGGGAGCGGCTTCCTCAGCAGGAGCGGCAGCTTCCTCGACAGGAGCGGCTTCTTCAGCAGGAGCGGCTTCTTCAGCGGGGGCAGCTGCTTCTTCCGCGACGGGAGCGGGCCGGGCAGCACGGGGCTTCACACCGGAACGCTTCTCCTCCAGCTTTACCACCAGATAACGGAGAACATTCTCGTTGATCTGCAGGTTACGCTCGAGCTCGCGGGGCAGTTCAGCCGGTGCCTTGAAGTTCACCAGCACGTACCAGCCCTCGGTCTTGTAGTTGATCGCGTAGGCCAGGCGGCGCTTGCCCCACGTTTCATCACCCTTCTCGATCTCACCACCGTTGGCGGCGATCAGG
>JAEEGL012342000.1_pt1 | contig 24955 bp, 16 predicted proteins | sample 9134231 | NCBI WGS metagenome assembly JAEEGL01 (sample SAMN16246548, study PRJNA631951) | gut metagenome | biome: gut microbiome; feature: rumen; material: fiber-attached | host: Bos | place: Iran: Karaj | collected 2018-10 | reverse complement strand
TATACTTCTTCGCATCTGACCTCGATATGTTTAAATCCTCACTAAGCCCGAATGCGCTGATACCGTAAACTATTCCGAAGTTGACTGCTTTCGCGTTCCTTCTCTGAATATCCGTCACTTCCTCAAATGGAATTCCAAACACCTTGGAAGCGGTTATCCTGTGTATATCACGACCTTCATGATAGGCATCTATAAGCCCCTGATCTCCTGACATATGCGCCAGTATTCTAAGTTCTATCTGAGAATAATCCGCATCTGCAAATATATATCCGTTTTTGGGAACAAATACTTTTCTTATAGCTCTTCCAAGCTCTGTTCTCATTGGGATATTCTGAAGATTAGGCTCTGTTGAGCTTATTCTTCCTGTTGCTGTTATGGTCTGATTAAAACTGGTATGAATTCTCTCATCATCACTGATATAGTTTGCAAGACCATCAGCATAGGTACTCTTAAGCTTCGTAAGTCCTCTGTATTCAAGTATATCCTTAACGATAGGATTCTCAGCAGCAAGCTTTTCAAGGACATCAGCTGCTGTAGAATATCCGGTCTTTGTCTTTTTACCACCCTGGAGTCCTAATTTTTCGAACAGAATCTCGCCCAGCTGCTTGGGTGAATTGATATTAAAATCGGTAACCTCACCATTTGTAGCATTCTTTACAGTGTCATGAATGCTTTTTTCAAGTTCATCAATCCTGCCTGTAAGCTTATCTCCGTAAACTTTAAGCTCATCACGCTTAACCAGGATGCCTTCATGCTCCATGTCATAGAGAATGTATGTAAGAGGCATCTCGATTTCATTCATGAGATCCAGCATATCTTCCTTCTCAAGACGACTCTCAAGTATTGGAGCTGCCTTGAAATTCACATAAGAAAGATAACCTGTATATTCCTTTCTTAGCTCGCTGTCTGCTTCAGCAGGATTCTCCTTACCGAATATCTGAGCCTTTGATCTTATGGCAAGCTGCAAATATTCTGTAGAAATGTCCTCAGGAAGATAATCATTTTTAAGAGGATTTATAAGATATGCACCAATTAAAGTATCAAAGGATGCCTTTTTCCTCTCCTCATAATTATCTATTTCATAAGGCTTAAAATATCTGTATGCGTGCTTTATATCAAAAAATGAAAGTCTGCAGTCCCTTGAAAGCTCCTCCAGCTTCTCACCTAAAAAGCTCTCCGTCACACTGTCATCCGTTTCAAAATAAACAGCTTTTTTATCTGAAATACAGATAGCAAATCCGATCAGAGTCTTAGGTTCCTCAAAGGTCTCAAATAATGATAGCTGCTGACCTTCCTTAGGTTTTCTGCCACCTGCGGTTAAATCGCTTAGAATACCGATTCCTATAAATCTGTCATCATAGCCTTTTGCATAATCATGTGCATCTGTAAAGGCTTTTAAAACTTCAGCCTTTCCGGAAATTGTTTCTATCTCTAATTTGGTCTCTGTCTTTGTGACATCTCCCTCAAATCTTGATAACAGATTCCTGAAGTTCAGCCTTTTAAACATCTCATAGGCATCTCTGTTAAAGATATCCTCTATGCCGGCATTCTCAAATTCATAGTCAAACTCTGCATTTACATCAATTGTCGCAAGGACCTTACTTAAGTCGCAAAGCTCTCTGTTTGCAGCAAGAGATTCTCTTATTGATTTCTTGCTGATATTATCAAGATTTTCATAAATATTCTCAATTGAACCGTAGGTAGTCATAAGCTCAATCGCAGTTTTCTCACCTACCTTGGGAACTCCGGGAATATTATCCGAGGAATCACCCATAAGTGCCTTAAGCTCAATAAACTGTTGTGGATTAACCTTGTAGAGTTCCTCAACATCCTTCGCAAAATAGTTCTCTATCTCAGTTTTCCCTGCCTTTGTCTTAGGAATTCTGACACAGATATGCTCCGTTGCAATCTGCAGAAGGTCACGGTCTCCGGATACAAGACGTACCTCCATGCCTTCCCTTTCACCGCGTTTTGCAATGGTTCCGAGGATATCATCCGCTTCAAGTCCGGGCTTTTCCATGCGGCAGATTTTCATACTGTCAAGAACCTCCTTCATAAGAGGTACCTGTTCTCTAAGTTCTTCCGGCATGGGCTTTCTGGTGCCCTTATACTCTGCATATATTTTGTGTCTGAAGGTCGGCTCATGAACATCAAAAGCAACAGTCACATAATCAGGCTGTTCCTCGTCCATAAGTCTGAATAGAATATTCAGAAATCCATAAACGGCACCCGTATGAAGGCCTTCGGAATTCGTAAGATCCGGAAGCCCATAGAAAGCTCTATTCAATATACTGTGTCCGTCTATCAGAAGTAATTTCTTCCCCATTCTAAAAATGTCCCCAACTAACTGTATTATTTATTTCGCTATTAGCGAAGTCCTATTGCAAGTACAATCGCAGCAATAATCTCTGCCACAACAATAATCTGCAGAAAAAATGCCGCATTAATTAATCTCTTCCTGACACGTAGTCTTAGCCAGGCGTCATTCATAGTAGTCTGTAACTCAGTTGCAAGATTAAAAGTACTACCGTCCTCAAGCCTCTGTATACCGGCTTCAATCAGGAATTGTATGGTAAGCTCTTCCTTGCAGCTCTTACATTTTTCCATATGATTCAAAAAAGCTTCAAGAGAATAATTATCCAGTTCATCATCCAAAAAGCCCGGAATCATTCTCTGAAATTCCTTACAATCCATAGTATCCTCTATATTTTTATGCGGGGTTTAAAACCCAATATCTTGTATGGACATAATCCTTCTAAGCATACTACTAAGCAATATATAGCATACACCAAAATGGCAAATCCCACAACCTTGTATTGAGGACGCAAGAGGATAATATGTACCGTTCATAAACCTGGTTGCACGGCATAAAAAAGTGGCGCAAATATTTACGCCACTTTGGATTTGATTATTATGCGATTTTTTTCTTTTTGTTTTCGATCTCGCTTGCAATTTCCTCGATTTTCTCATCGGTGAGGATGTACTTCTTACTGAACCAGAAGATTGCAAAAAGGAGTCCTGCTATAGGTATTAGTGTCATAGTCATACGAAGTCCCATTTTTTGCATTCCCGACACACCAAGTGAATAGTCAAGCGCAGCTTCTGTTTCTGCAGTATCATTGCTGAGTGCAAGAATCTGAAGTGAAAGTGCAGCAATGAAGGCTGAAACACCTGATGCAAGCTTTACAACGAAGGTCTGCATGGAGAATATAACAGACTCATCTCTTCTGCCATTTTTGAGTTCACCGTAATCTACAGTGTTTGCAAGGAATACTGTTGTTATAACAGAGAGCATTCCGTTTGCTGCAAAGATGAAAAATCCCGGTATGAACAGAAGGTATACGTTAGTCATTGATGTTGATGCAAGTGCAAGGAGTGAAATATATCCGGCAATAGCCATTCCCATGCTTATGTAATAAATCTTTATTGATGTAAAGAATCTTCTGAGGAACGGATAAAGGAGCATCATGGAAAGAATCTGCATTCCACCACCGAAGGTTGAAAAGAGTGTATAAGCGCCTCTCCAGTCAACACCACCGAAATCGTATTTAAAGAAATAGATTACAAGGTTGGATGTGATATAAATCGAGCAGTTAACAATTACGATTGCAACAACCACTGCCATTGCCTGATCGTTTCTGATAAGTGCACTAAACATCTCCTTTATTGAAGGAGAATCCATATCCACTGTGGATTTTTCCTTTACATTAAGGCAGCAGATAACTGTAAAGAGAATGAACAATACTGCTACTCCAAGTGAGAAGTACGAAAATCCTACTCTCTCTACTTCTCTGTCCGTGATATCATTTCCGCCAAACATGCGTCCAAGCGCTGAAACAGCCATAACCGTTACAATTGTAATGAGGGCTGAACCCACACCTGCACAGGAACGTGCAAGAGTTGTAAGTCCTTCTCTTTCTTTTCCGCCCTCAGTAAACGCAGGGATCATTGACCAGTAAGGAATATCCATCATGGTATATGTGACCCCCCAGAGGATGTAGGTAACCGCAGCATAAACAATAAGTCCGCTTCCGGAAAGTGTCGGAGGTGCTGTAAACATCATATATAAAATAATGGCGTTTGTTACAGTTCCGATAAGAAGCCAGGGTCTGAATTTTCCGAATTTTGTCTTTGTTTTGGCAACTACCATTCCCATAATAGGATCATTAAAAGCATCAAAAATACGTGCAGCCATAAGAATAGCGCCCATTGCAACCGCACTTACACCAAGAATATCCTGGAAATAGTACAAAATATAAGATGCTGAAAGCATATAAACCATATCCTTACCAACAGCACCAAGTCCATAGGATACCTTAGCCGCGCCTGAAAGTTTTTTCTTCTCGTTCATTTTTGCTCACACTCTCCTTAGTTCTCTTTTTTCATGCCCATAGCAAGCTCTACTACCTTGTATGCTCCGTCGTACAGGCCTGTTTTCTTATTTTCGATAATGTTCTCGCACATTTCATCAAGAAGCTGAGTGTCAAGGAACTGATCCAGCATCTGAATTGTATGCGGGATATCTCTGCATTCAAGAGTTCCGTCTCCGACTTCAGCTGAGTGAATCGCTCCCCACATCTCATGCTTACCTACTCTCTTTATAAAGAGCTTGGGAACCGGATAAAAAGCAAGTTCACTTGGCTTTGTAACAAGTACGTCACAGCTTCTCATAAGAAGATTTGTACAATAAACCGCTTCAAAAATGTTCTCATGCCAAAAGCCGTGAATACCGGTAACATCCACACCCGGATCAAGCGCTTTTTCTGCAAAACTCTCGGTTTCCTTAAAATCTCCAAGATGTTCACAGATATGAGAATTCATTTCAGGTATCTCTTTTTTCAGATCCTCCCATACCTGTTTATAGTCGCCGACATTCACATAAAGAGCAGCTTCCTTAGCAGCGATCTTAGGAAGAAGATATTTGATTATTGCTGCAAAGATTTCCTTCTGGGCGCCTGCTCCTCCGATTGTAAGCAGAAATCTCATGGGCTTTTTATTCTTTCTTCTCGCAATTCTTGCTGCACAATCTGCTTCAATATTTGAAACAAGCTCATGGTCGATGTAGTGACCTGTATATACAAGGTCTTTCTGCGGCATAGGCTTGCATACTTCCTTTTTGTTCATTCCATTCAGGATTCTGTAACCCATATATGCATTTCTGCACTGGATTGTATGTACAGATCCTTCCGCAAAATGAAGCGCCATCGGCCAGTTGTCAGGAATCGCATTTACAACGTACTTCATTCCCGCATGTACAGCTGCCTGAGCAGGCCATACATGAGTACCGATAACAGGTATATCCTTTGGTACATTTTTATATACAGGTGCCATAAGCTCAGCATTTTTCTGGTCTGCGGCATTATAGGATAATGCCCTGAATCCCTCATAGTTCACAGGCTCCCACACAAGTTTATTAAAGATCGGGTTCTTTGAAAGTCTTGATCCAAGTGAATAAAGATCATTCTGAGCACTTATTACCTTTGTACAGGTTGTATGAGGATAGGAATTCAAATCCATCCAGTAAGGTGTATACCCCATATGTTTTGCACAGGATGCCATCGCCATACTGATTCTGTAATGACCAAATCCCATTCTGATATTTCCAACGATTATGCCGTTTTTTTTGTCAAAAGGGATACTTCCGATATTAGCTGTACCTTCAGGTAAAACCTCTATATTCTGGACTCCCAGGCTTTCACCTATATAATCATTTTTTGAAACCTTTATGGGATAATTCGCCTTGGAATCATCACCGAATTTCTTAATGTTTTTTTCCTTTGTCCTAACCGCCTTGCGATATACACTTTCAGGCATGACATTTCCGAATATAACCTTGGATTTATCAGACATTATTTCCTACCTCTTCGTTTATTTTAAAGTTAATCTCTTTTCTTATTTTCTCACCTGCCGCGTCAAGCTTTATTATGAGCTTACCGGTTGAGCCCTGACGTCTCTTTGATCTTACGTATGTACCTGCCATTCCACCTCTTACAGGAATTGTTTTAGGTCCTATAATTTCAACTGCGCCTTCTGTCTTAAGTCTTACAGGCTCAGCAAAAAACGGAAGTACATTTCCATTTTGATCAACAACTCTGAATCTTACGGATGCCACATCATAGGACTTACCTTCATTTAGCTCTGTATGGCTTACGACTGTCTCAAGTGAAATGCCTTTAACCGTTTCCTTGGTAATCGTCTTTACTACTTTGCCATCCTTAATCGCCTCAAATTTGAAGGATGTTGCTTCACCGCCCCAGTCGCCTATGTATTTCTGATAAAGGTCCACAATATCCTTAACAGACATGTGGTGCAGCAGCATCATTTTTGCACCGGTAACCTTATCACCTACGGTAAGCTTATCCATTCCGTATCTGGCAGCAGTATTTAATGCATGCTTTACATTATCAGCAAAGCTCTTTGAAAACTTCTCATTCTCAAATAGCGTATCGCCAATAAAATCATCTACGAGAATAGGGCCTCTTTTTATATTTTTATATGGTGTATCCTTAGGGAAATACTCCTTTATAAATACATCATTTTTATACATTTTCACGGAATCAGCATTTGTGAAAAGCCATATGTCACCACGTATACATTCCGGATGCTCACCAATATCCATCGATGAAGAAAGCTCAAGAACATCGTGATCATCTCCCTGCATCTCATAGCTTAAGGATGCAAGCTTGGGATTCCTGAACATATCCATAACTCCGTGGTAGCAGATTCTGTCGCCGGATCCGAAATCCTTATGGGTGTTGTAATCAAACATGCACCATCCAAATCCGCCTGATATATCATTTTCACCTGCAATAGCATCCATAACACGAATATGACGAATAGCATGTTCTACTCTTGTATCTTCTGCATCAAAGGTTTTAGTAGGATACATATGTCCGTTGTACTCAGTTACAAGATATGCCTTATCCATATCAGGAGTTGCCTGCTTTTTCTTGATGCATCCCGGTGTCTTTCCATTGTGTGAAAAGTCGTTTAAGGTATATACATCCTCTAAAAGATGCATTTTTGTCGCAGCTCTTACCCCGCCTGTAGGTCTTGAAATATCAAGCTCGTGTGCAACTCTGTTTGTCTCTGAATAAAAATCATCGTCATCTGCGGATTCGTTAATTCTTACTCCCCACATAATAATTGAAGGATGATTTCTATACTGATATATCATCTCTTTTTCATTTTCTATGGCCTGTTTTTTCCAGGCCTCGTCACCGATGTGCTGCCAGCCGGGCATTTCGGTAAATACAAGAAGACCCATTTTGTCACAGGCACTTACAAAGTCCTGTGATTGAGGGTAATGCGAGGTTCTTACCGCATTAAGGCACAGCTCCTCTTTTAATATCCTCGCATCCTCTATCTGCATTGAAGCAGGCATCGCATAGCCAACATAGGGATATGACTGGTGTCTGTTAAGCCCTCGTAAAATCAGTTTTCTTCCATTTAAGAAAAATCCGTTGCTCTTAAACGCGGCATTTCTGAATCCAAATACTTCACTCTTTTCGTCTATGAGCTTCTCATCCCTGTAAACCCTGACAACAAATTCGTAAAGCGCAGGATTTTTAATATCCCATAAAATAACCGGGAGTGTATGATAATCAAAACTGTTCTCAGAATTAGCCGGAGCCTTGTTAAGTTCTTTTTCCGCGGCATATTCATCCTTGTAATCCTGTGGAGCCTCTCCTGCAATACGCCTTAAGGATTCAGTTATGACACATCCCTTAACGTCTCCTGCCAGCTTTATCCTTGCGTGGAGAAAGGCACCTATAGCTTTGGGTGTTATCTCGTTTTCCTTTGTTACATCAGAGAAAACGTCAGAAACTTCGGTATAAACAAAAACATCACTAACATATGTTTTGTCAGTTACTTCGATATAAACATCGCGGTAAATACCGCCGTAAGTCATATAGTCAACGACGAAGCCAAAGGGCGGCACATTAAGACTTTCTCTGCTATCCAGTCTGACTGCAATAATATTTTCCCCGGAAAAATCAATCAGTTCCGTAATATCAAATTCAAAAGCAGTATAACCGCAGGAGTGAACTCCCAGCTTCTCACCGTTAAAATAAACAATAGCTTCATGGGCAGCCCCCTCAAAATGAAGAACAATTCTCTTCCCCTTCCAGGTCTGATCTGCCTTGAATACTCTCCGATAGCCGCTAACCATCTGATAAATAGCGTCATCAAAATAATTAAAGGGTGTCTGCTTTACCGTATGAGGAATTCTCACCAGTTCCATTGAGGTATCGCTATACCCCGCACGGATCATATCCTCAGCAAATTCACTCTTAAATTTCCACTCATTATTAATATATATTCTTTTTCTCATTCATTTTTCCTCAAAAAAGCGGAAACGCAAAATACTTTTCTACGTTTCCACTTGCTAAGTTTATCATTTATATAGTTTTACTGCAAGAAACGAACCATCCAAACTTCGTTTCCTTAATTTGTGCAAAAATACCATGATTAGATTATTGCGGTAATATATATATCTTTCCTTCTGCTGAGATCAATAAAAGAATCGCCACATTTCACAGTAGGGCGCGCCAAATACTCAGGATTGATATATATGACCTCACCCTCGAGATTATTGCTTAAGCGCACTTTATTTGCCAGAAATGTGTTGGCTATATGATTAAGAAAAGTAAGAATTACATCAGCATCATATTTGATAAGTCCATCAGCCTCAAATGCCTCTATTACCTTAAACGGGCTGACCGGTTCGTGATTTGCTCTTTTGGATGTAAGATCATCGTAAATATCTGCGACCGCAATTATCCTTGCGACAGGATCTATTTTTTCTCCCTTTAACCCCAAAGGATAGCCTGAGCCATCATTTCTCTCATGATGCATAAGTACTGCATTTTTTATATGAGGGTCGATATCCTTATCCTTTAAAAGCTGATAACCAAGCCTGGTATGAGTTTTTAAGGTCTCATTTTCGCGTGGTGTAAGCGAACTTGTCTTAGTAAGAATAGACTGCGGAATAATAATTTTTCCGATGTCATGGACGAGGCCTGCAGTCGTGATCATTTTGATCTCTTCATCACTTTTCCTCATCCATCTTGCAATCATATTGGAAATCAGGGCAACACTTATAGAATGCATGTAGATAGCATCATCGTAACCGCGCAGATTATGAATCATATCCATTATCCCGGCGCCTGTTTCATTCTGATCAAAAAGCGACAGAACAGGTGCTGCAAGACTTTGTGATTTAATAGCTTCATCAGAAGTGAAGGTCTTTTTCAAGGCAGTTTCAAGGAGCTTTGCATCTTTTTCAAGCGCTTTCTTGAAATCCTGAAATTCCCTGGATTCCTTCAGTCTTTTTCCAAAAGACTCTTTCTTGGAGCTTTTTATAGTCTTTTCTTTGGCATCATCATCATTTATGAAAATGTTGAAAATGTTGTAATTATGAAGTCTTCTTATAGCCTTCGGATCCAGCATAGTTCCTTTGGGAAGCACAAGCTGATCATCAAGCGTATAAACATTTTGCGCAAGTACCATTCCTTGCTGTATTTCATCAACAGAAATAAGCTTCATAATTTCAATCCTTTTTTATTGAAACATGTCAAAGTAAAAGAACTGCAACAAACAAAAAATCCCGGCAATCAAACACGTTAATGCTTGAATGTCAGGATTAATATCGTGCCGGCGGTGGGACTTGAACCCACACGCCCGTGAGGACAACAGATTTTGAGTCTGCATCGTCTGCCATTCCGACACGCCGGCCTATCTGCAAAAATCTGCGACTCACATATGTTAACATATCAAAAATGGATATTCAAGCATTAAATATGTTTTTAGCTATCCCATTCCTCATATTCGAAAGATACTTCTTTTCTTCCTGCCTTTTTTCCAATAAGATAGAATATGCCCGCAACAACTACTACACAGGCAAAAACAGAAAGCCCGATGATTATCATATTTTTCTTATCATTGTCGAGATGATCAAAGCGATCCGAAGCGAAGCAATAGGCATTTTTAGCCTTATTCCCTGTAAATGAAAGCACCTTCTCAGCGCTCTGCTTAATATCGTCTACATCTATGTCCTGAAATTTATTTCCGAATAAGCTACACATAATATGCCCCCTTTTGTGGATCAGTCCACGTTTTCTTGTATAAATGATATCATTTCTTTGCCTGCTTTAACAGCCTCTTTACCATAAAAAACATGCCCTGCATCAGTAATTTGTATTATTTTTGCAGCAGGAAATTTTTTTCTCGCATCAAGACTGTATGACATCGGTACAACCTGATCAATATTGCCATGAAGTATCAGCACATTACCGTGATATTTCTCCATGCAATCATGAATATCAAGAGAAAAAGCATCTTCATAATACTTTCTCCCTACCGGAAGTCCAAAAACAGTTGTCGAATCTTCAATCATTTCTTTTTTGGGATATTTCCTTTTTGCATCATCAAAAAGGATGTATGCAGGATACAAAAGCACCATCGCCCTGATTTCCTTAGGCGATTGTGCTGCAGCAATTGTTGAAGCTACGCCGCCCTGGCTCTCACCCATAAGAAAGATATTTTTTCTGTCAGCAAACGGAGCCTTCCTGATATTCTCAACGACGGCTTCGATATCTTCGCTCTCAGTTAAGACAGACATCTCTGTCATCTTACCATCACTTTTTGATGCCAGTCCGCCGCCACAAAAATCAAAGATATAGCAGCCGATACCTTCCTTAACAAGCATTTCCGCATATGGTCTTGTTCCCTCACGGCTTCCCCCGAAGCCATGTGCCATGATCACAATAGGATATCTTCCTTTTGAGTCATCCGGCAAATAAATTTCCCCAGAAATGTGATACCCGTCTCGCTCCACTATATATGTCTTTTGCATATCAGCCTCACATATATTACAGAACCACTTTTCCGATAACTATTTTATCAAAATTTCATTAAATTAACAAGTTTTGGCCTATGCATAAACGGTTAAAAAAACATAAAAATAAAATTCATTTTTTCGAAAGAAATTTGTTGCATTAATCCAAATATGTAATACAATATATAGTAGTTGATGGGGACAACTATCAACTATATGTACAAAAACCAAGAATTTAAGTTTATTTTGGGGGTCTTATATGTCAACATTATTCGCTGAAGAATTAAACAATGATGTTCAAAATGAGAAGCTCATTGATTATACTCTTATCAGACACATGCTTCGTTCTATTGGTAATAACCATTGGTCTGTATCCAAGGCAATGGATGAATACGACGTACCTACAGAACAGCGTGACATTTACATGGAAACAATCGCTGACAAGTTTTTTGTTAGCTAAACGTTTATCCCATTTCATGAGAAACAAAAATGGACACATGCTTTTAGCATATGTCCATTTTTGTTTTTTAAATCTTTTCTCCCTCACTTGACAGTAACCTTACAGGTTGCTCTGTGTTTACCATCCTTTGTCATAACCGTAATTGTGCACTTTCCTCTGCGTTTAGCCTTAACAACACCATTCTTGGATATCTTAGCCACTTTTCCATTACTGCTCTTCCATACAAGCGATGCATTTTGAGCATTATCAGGTGAAATTGTTACATCAAACTCGTATTTTTTCCCTTTTTTAAGCTTAAGCTTCTTTTTATTCAGCTTTATCTTCTCTACTTCAGCCTGTTTTTGTGTAACAGTGACATAGCAGGTAGCCTGGAATTTTGCATCCGGTGATGCAACAGTAACAGAGCAGGTTCCACCTGATACACCATGTACATTTCCCGATGAATCAACGGTTGCAACACCTGTATTGCTGCTGGTCCATGTAAGTACGCTCTTAGCCCTGGCCGGATTTACATTTACTGTAAGAGTTTCGCTTGATCCGGCTTTAATTGTAAGGCTGTCCCTGTTAAGCGTTACAGATTTAATTGAGCCGACAGTCCCTACATCACCTGTATCATAGCTTGATGAGCTCATGGGATAGGCATTATTGAAAGCACTTGTTGAATATTCTGCCCATCTGGTGTGATTGGTAAAATCAGCATCACTCTTCATAAAATATGTGTACTGACTTTTGGATTTGCCTGCATCCCAGGTGGAATCAACATTGTAATATACCCCGTTAACCTTTACTATATTCCAGCCGTGCTGCCCATTACTGGTATTACCGGCAACCATTCTGCAGCCTACACCTGCATCATTAAGGAGTCTGTACATCAAAAGTGCATAACCCTGACATACGGCACTGTTATTTACTGCAGCTGAATAACAGGTGTACTTCATGAGATTTGTACCATAATCGTACTTAACATTATTGCAGACATATTCATATACAGAGAGGATCTTGTCATATTCTCCCTTCGATGAAAGTCCCAGATTCGATGATATCTGGCTAACCTTCGAAGTAACTGACTGTTCCTGTTCTGCCGAAGTATAGAAGGTCATTGTATAGGAAAAAGTACCCAGCGTCTTTCCATCCTCAACCTTATAAGCGACCTGCATACCTCTGGCACTGTAGCCCCATTTCAGATAATCACCTTCATCACCTTTTCCGGTATGTTCCAGCGCTTTAGTAAATACATTATCAGCAATGGTTACCAATGAAGCGCCATTGTAGGAAGTACCATCAAATGAAAAATTAATTGCGATATTCTTGTTTCTGCTCTTTAATGCTGTTTGCAGTTGCGCAGCAGCTTCATCAGTAGTGGTTGCTTTGTTTTCTGCTTTTACAACCTGTTGCTCAGTTACCTTAAGCTCAGGTCCACGATATATATCTTCAGGTTTAATAACACCTGAATAAAGAGGATTAACCTCGTAAATTGCAGATGTAACAGGAAGATATTCATCCGTGTTATTGCTTGCAGCATTGGAAATCAGAGCTCCGGAACCGGAAAAGCTCAACAAAACAGTTGCGGTCATGGCAACAGCCAATAACCTTATTTTATCCCTCACAAAAAAATATTTCATAAAAACACCCTCAACAACGAAACTTTGTTTTGTTACTGAGGGTATTATAACATATTTTATCAGGCAAACTTTTTTAGAAAAGATAACGATTATATTAAAAATTAGTAAACTTCCGTTTTTTAGAAATTCTTAGCAGGCTATATTTTATTGCTGCAGAGCTTCAACTATAGTCGGAAGGAGCTGCTTCTTTCTTGATACAACGCCCTTAAGAAGTGCGATGTTATCACTTCCTGCAGAAACATGGAAGCCCGCATCTATAATGTTTTCTGCTTTATTGCCCTCAAAAGCTACTATTGAGGATTCGGTAAGAATATTGGTCATCATAAAGAAAATCATATCCAGTCCGTCACTGGTCATTATCTCAGCAAGCTCAGGAAGCACCTTTTCCTTAATCTCTGCGAGCTCCTCAGCACTCATTGAGTTCACCTGACCGATACCGATAGTCTTATCTTCAACCGTGAATTTCTTGAAGTCCTGATGAACAATCTGCTTAGGAGTTTTACTGCCCATGTTTGATCCTGCACGGAACATCTCTCTTGCAAAATCCTCTACATTGATTTCAGCAATCTCAGCCAGTTCCTGCCCTGCCTTTCTGTCTATATCTGTGCAGGTAGGAGATCTGTACATAAGTGTGTCAGAAATAATCGCTGACAGCATAAGGGATGCTGTTGTCTTATCAACCTCTATACCCGCTTCCTTGTACATTGAATAGATTATAGTACAGGAGGAACCAAGCGGCTGGTTTCTGAAAAATACCGGGTTGGCAGTTTCTATTGATGAACCAAGCCTATGATGATCAATAATTTCAAGAATTTCAGCATTATCGGCACCATCAACTGTCTGACTCTTTTCATTATGATCCACAAGTATAAGCTTCTTTTTCATCGCACCCAGTAAGTTACGACGTGAAATCATACCCACATAATTATCTTCTTCGTCAAGCACAGGGAAATATCTATGTCTTACCTGAGCCATGGTCTGCTGAATATCCTCTATGAAGTCCTCTGTATGGAATGTGATCAGTTTATCTCTCTTCATTATAGAGCCGACAGGTGCACTCTCATTTATAAGTCTTGCAACAGTAAAAGTATCATAAGGCGTAGTGATAATTCTGCAGCCTCGCTCTTCGGCAAGCTTCTGAATAGTATTGGTGACCTTGGCTTCTATGCATACAACAATACAAGCTGCCTTGTTTTCAATTGCAACAAGCTGTGTCTCGTATCTGTTTCCGCAGATTACAATATCCCCGGGTTCAATAATTTCCTCCATTATCTCAGGAGATGCAGTCGCGATAAGAACTTTTCCTGATGTAATCTGCTCAGCCATATCGCCAACAAGCATCTGACCATCCAGAGTATCTACGATGTTCCCGTAATAGGTCTTCGTTTCTGAAAGAATAGTTGCATCATGAACATCCATACAGGTCTCCATAATATCATTGGTTGTAATAAGACCTGTAAGTTTGCCGTTCTCTGTGACACAGAGAGTTACTACATTCTCATCCTTCATTCTCTCCCATGCACGTTTAAGTGAGATATGATCATCATCTGCTTGAAGATCCCTTATCTCCATATCACAGACCTGAGTTCTCACATCCTTGGTATATTTTGGATAAGGAATTCCAAATCTGTTTAATACAAACTGTGTTTCTTCATTTATATGTCCGCAGCGTCTTGGCTCGCAAACTTCCTCACCTGCTATCCTGTTCTTAAGGTTAGCATAGCAGATAGCTGCGCAGATTGAATCTGTGTCGGGATTCTTGTGTCCTATAACATAAATCGGTCTTTTCTTCATGAACCTCTCCTGGTTACTTAATATTTGTGATGTTAATTGTACTCTATTTTTATATTTTGCGTAAGTAATAATATTTTAACGCATTTTCGAAATAAGAATCCATTAATAATCTTCAAGGAAGCTATGGCGTTTGCCATCCTTATCCTTATAGCATACTACTGTTGCAAGAGATACGTTTTCGGGGCTTCTGAAAATATTGGACTCAACATAAGGATTAGTTTTTCTAAGTTCTCTTATAAGAGCCTTAACCTCCGCACGTTTACTTGTCAATGAAGGTTGCTCCTCCATAGCGAGCGCCTCAGTCAGTCTGCAGGCGCAGGCTATGAATTTTAGTCCCTCATAGTCTCTCCACTTTATTATGTCTTCTTCACGAATGAGATACATAGGGCGTATAAGCTCCATACCCGGAAAGTTTGTACTATGGAGCTTAGGCATCATTGTCTGCATCTGTGCTCCGTATAGCATCCCCATCAGAATCGTTTCGATGACATCATCGAAGTGATGTCCCAAGGCGATTTTGTTGCAGCCAAGCTCCTGAGCCTTGGAATATAGAGAGCCTCGTCTCATTCTGGCACAGGGGTAACAGGGCGAGCCTTCTATAGTATCAGTTATATTAAAAATCTGAGATTCGAAGGTTGTTATGGGAACACCAAGTATCTCCGCATTATGAAGGATGTTCTGATAATTTTCGTCATTATAGCCCGGATTCATAACAAGGAACTTTACTTCGAAATTATGCTTTCCATGTCTTGCAAGCTCCTGAAAAAGCTTTGCCATAAGCATGGAATCCTTGCCGCCTGAAATGCAGACTGCGATCACATCACCATCAAGTATTAGCTGATACTCGTTTATTGCCTTGGTGAATTTGCACCATATTTCTTTTCTGAATTTTTTAATTAAGTCATGTTCGACCTTCTGTTGGAAGGTTTGTGGTTCTTTCTTACTCATAATACCTCATTACTGTTCAAACTGACTCTTGTAGAGCTTACTGTAAAATCCGCCATCAGCAAGAAGTGATTCATGATTGCCCTGTTCGATTATATGACCATCCTTCATAACAAGGATTCTGTCGGCTTCCTTAATAGTTGATAATCTGTGGGCAACAATGAAGCTTGTTCGTCCTGCCATCAGCTTCTGAAAGGCTCTCTGGATTCTCATCTCGGTTCTGGTGTCAATGGAGCTTGTCGCTTCATCAAGTATCAGCATGGGCGGAACATTAAGCATGATTCTCGTAATACAAAGAAGCTGCTTTTGTCCCTGTGAAAGCATTCCTCCATCCTCACCGATTACAGTATCATAGCCATTCGGAAGCTTTTTGATAAAGCTGTGAGCGTGTGTTTTCTTTGCTGCCTCTATAATCTGTTCGTCGGTAAAGTCCGCTCTTCCTAGAGTAATATTATCCTTTACGGTTCCGGTCCGGAGCCATGTTTCCTGAAGAACCATTCCGTAGTTTGATCGCAGTTCTCCTCTTCGCAGCTTTCTTATATCATTTCCTTCAACACTGATGCTTCCTTTATCCACATCATAAAAACGCATAAGGAGATTTATTATTGTGGTCTTGCCGCTTCCGGTAGGACCGACAATGGCAACTCTCTGCCCTTCCTTAACTGAAAGTGTTAAGTCCTTAATAAGCTCTCTTTCCTTATCATATGAGAATTCCACATTCTCAAGTTCAATATTCCCCTTAACGATTCCCATATCAGGAGCATCCGATACATCAGGAGTCTCAGGCTCTTCGTCAATAAAATCAAATACTCTTCTCGCACATGCAAGAGCATTCTGAAGTTCCGTTACCACGCCTGATATTTCATTGAAGGGCTTTGTGTACTGAGTAGCATAGCTTAGGAAAATTGTAAGTTCACCAACACTCATTTTGCCGCTTATGCATACGAACGCTCCAAAGAGAGCCACAAAAGCGTAAACGGTATTATTTACAACTCTTGTGCTGGGATTTGTAAGTGATGAGAAAAATGAAGCCTTAAGACTTGTCTTTGCAAGATTTTCATTTATTTCATCAAACACAATCTGGTTTTCATCCTCATGCCCAAAAGCCTTAACCACCTTAAGATTGCCAATCATTTCATCTATAAGAGCTGTCTGATCGGCTCTAGCAACTGACTGATCCTTAAAAAGTGAGTATGATCTTGAAGCAATAAATCTTGCCACAAACAATGATACAGGCGTTAGTATAACAACCAGAGCTGCTATCTGCCACTGCAGGTAGAACATAAATGCAAGTGTCCCCAGAATAGTAACTATGCCTGTAAAAAGCTGAGTAAATCCCATAAGCAATCCGTCAGCAAACTGATCCACATCAGCAATTATCTTACTTACAACCTCTCCCTGAGGATGAGAATCCAGATACTCAAAGGGTAAAATCTTAAGCTTATCAAAAGCATCATTCCTGACATCACGCACAACACCAAATGTAATCCTGTTGTTAACTCCGTACATAAACCACTGGCAAAGTGCTGAAATCAAAACAACAAGACCCATCCTGATAAGCAGTGCCTTGACCTTAACAAAATCAACATCACCTTCACCAATTATGCAGTCAATAACATTACCTGCAATTATAGGTGCATACAGTGCAAGCAGTGCTGAAACAACCGCAAAAGTAATTGAAAAGAAAATCAATATTCTGTAGGTGGAAGCATATTTAAATACTCTCTTTAATTCACGCATTTGCAGCCTCCTTTCCGAACTGAGACTCATATATTTCTCTATAGGTCTCGCTCTTTACAAGGAGCTCTTCATGCGTACCTATTCCGTCAACCTTGCCATCATCGAGAACAATTATCTTATCACAGAATCTGACCGAAGCTGCTCTCTGAGATACAATGAAGGTTACCGGTTTATATGCCAGCTCTGAAATAGCCTTTCTCAAATTCTTATCAGTCATATTATCAAGTGCGGAGGAGCTGTCATCAAGAATAAGAACTTCCGGCCTTCTGACCAGCGCTCTGGCAATAGTAAGTCTCTGCTTTTGTCCTCCGGAGAAATTTCTTCCGCCCTGAGTAATCTCGGCAGAAAGTTCACCCTTCTTTTCCTTAACAACCTCTGTAGCCTGCGCAGTTTTTACAGCCTCCCAGATTTCCTCATCCGAAGCTTTATCATTTCCCCATTTTAAGTTATCACGGATAGTTCCTTTGAAAAGAACTGCCTTCTGAGGTACTACGCCTATGACTTCTCTCAAGGATTCAGTGGTATACTCAGCAACATCATGTCCCTTATACTTAACGCTTCCTCCGGTTGCATTATAAAATCTGGGAATCAGGTTGATCAGTGTAGTCTTTCCTGCGCCTGTACCGCCTATTATTCCAACAGACTCTCCTTTCCTGACGTCAAAGGATACACCCTCAAGAGAGTCTTCACTGTCACCTGCATAGCGCATGCATACATTTTCAAAACTGACAACAGGTGCATCAGCACTAATATCGGCTTTTCTGGCATCAAGACTTCCTTCAGACATTGATCCCTTTTCCTCAAGCATCGTCTGAATTCTGTTACCACAGGCAAATGAACGTGTGATATTTATTATAAGATTTGCGAGCTTAACAAGCTCCACAAGAATCTGAGACATGTAATTGTATAAAGCAACTACAGCTCCGGTTGTGAGAACTCCTGTATAAACCTTATCCGCTCCGGTTTTTAATAAAATAATAATTGCGAGATTTAAAACCACATAGGTTATGGGATTCATAAGAGCAGATATTCTGCCTACATATTCCTGAAGCTTTGTAAGAGTTTCATTTTTCTCCTTAAAATTTACGGCTTCCGAATTTTCAAGTCCAAAGGCTCTTATCACCCTGACACCTGAAAGATTCTCCCTTGTAAGCCCGAGTACTCCGTCAAGAAGCTCCTGAATATGCTTATATCTTGGGATTCCCCACAACATAATTCCAAAAACAACAACAGACAAAACCACAATGGTTACAAGAAAAATAAGCGCCTGATGAAAATCTATGGTAAAAGCCATTACCATAGCACCAAACACAACAAAAGGAGATCTAAGGAGCAGTCTTAATGTAAGATTTACGCCCTGCTGTACCTGGTTTATATCACTTGTCATTCTGGTTATAAGTGTCGTGGTACCCATGGTATCAATCTGCTCATATGACAGACTCTGTATATTCTTAAAAAGGTCTCTTTTAACAGAAGCTGCAAAATAGGAAGCTGCCTTAGCTGCAAAATACTGAGCAGTCACAGCGCAGGCATAGCCAACAACGGCAAGGAGAATAAGCACCAGACTCATTCTGATAACATAGGGCTTATCACTTCCGCCGATTCCCTTGTCAATTATTGCAGCAACAACAAGAGGCACTATAAGTTCAAAGGATGCCTCCAACAATTTGAAAAGCGGCCCCAGGACCGCTTCCAATGAATACTTCTTCAAATATTTCAGTAGCTTAATCATGTATAAATTCTAAGTCCTTTCGGATAATGATTTTTAAAAATCCCTCCGGCATACTTAGCCCATCCAAGGCTAAAACCATCTATGGTAATGAGGTACCAGCCCTTTTCAAGACCGGGTACCCGCGAGCTCATACCGCCAATAAAAGACATTGCTTCTGAAACAGAACCTGCTTCATGGCAATGCTTAACATTCTCTTTAGATAATGCAAGTGCTAAAGAATGAGATGGTTCAAATCTTCCATTCTTCATTGTTCCAAGGTGGAGCCCCGGTCTCATAACTGTTATGCCGCCAATGCCGGGCATACCTTCAGGCGCGAGATATAGCTGATCTCCAAACATAAAGGGAACACCTTTAAGTTCTCCTACAAGTCTGCAGGATGCCCTTTTTCTTTTTCCATTCTCATCTGGAACAATGCAAATATCTGATAAAAATTCATCTGCAAATTCAGAAAAAGGTTTTATATCATCTACGTTAACCGTACGAACTTTTCCGTTGATACCATATAGATCTGCGTTAAGACTAATATCGCCTTCTTTTTCAAATATGGCAAAGAAATGACCTTCACCCTTTATTCTATGTGGCCAAAGCCTTCCTGAACAAATCTTTATCTCTTCTTGTGTTTCTTCGGATAGAGTATCTATAACCGCCCTCGTTTCGAGAAGGTTTTCTCCTGTATCCAGTATTCTCTGAAGATTGGTGATATCACCGCTCACCATTCCTTCGAAAAGCTCTGCCTTAACAGGCTTCATCCCCCAGGATAAAAGCATAGCCGCCTGATATTCATCCTCTTCCGGTGCAAAGGTACAGGTTGAATAAACAAGTCTCCCTCCGGGAGCAAGCATCTTAACTGCTTCTTTTAATATATCTGTCTGTCTCCTTGAGCAAAGTCTGACATTTTCAGGGCTCCAGTTATCTATAGCCTCATCATTTTTTCTGAACATTCCTTCGCCCGAGCAAGGTGCATCTACAAGAATCTTATCAAAGTATCCCTCAAACACTTCGGATAATCCGGAAGGTTCCATATTGGTAACAAGAGCGTTCCGTATACCACATCTCTCAATATTAAGAGATAATATCTGAGCCCTTTTCTTATCAATCTCATTTGAAACCAGAATACCCTCGTTGTTCATTTTGGAAGCAATCTGAGTACTCTTTCCTCCGGGTGCTGCACAAAGATCAAGTATTTTCTCACCCGGTTTTGGGTCAAGATAATATACAGGAGACATTGCGCTTGGCTCCTGTATATAATAAGCACCTGCTTCATGTAGCGGATGCTTTCCCGGAGCACCGCCTGCATATATAATGCCATTTTGTTCCCAATTTATTTCGGAGGAAAAATCCGTTCCATCTTCTGATAAGGCAGTCTTTATCTTTTCAATACGCTCAGAAGTATTTGCCTTTAGCAAATTTACTCTCAAAGCTGTAATCTTTTCAGTAGAAAGAGAAGTCATGAAAGCATCAAACTCTTCTCCAAGTATTGCCTTAATTCTATTTTCAAATGACTTATCAAAACTCATCTTTATGCTCTTTTAAATACTTTTTAATTCCTTTGAAGGTCTCGGAACTGATTATATGCTCAATTCTGCAGGCATCATTTTCAGCCGTTTCTTCACTTACACCGGCAGTAATCATAAGAAATTTAGTAAGATTCTTATGCCTGTCATACACGCTCTTTGCCTTCTTCACCCCTTCTTCAGTCAGTTCAAGACTTCCATCGGAAGCGACATTAAGATAGCCGTCATCCTTAAGAATTCCAACAGCCCTTGATACACTGGGTCTTGAAAATCCGAGTTCATTAGCAACATCTATAGATCTGACATAACCTTTTTTCTTCTTTAAGAGGTATATGGTTTCAATATAATCTTCACCTGATTCCTGCATAACTCCTCCTTATTAATTCATACAACTAGTTATTTCCTACTTAATTGATTATATATATTCTTTGCATAGAGGTCTATCAATTATTTCAAAATACAGAAATATTGGTAAGTGTACATTGATCTCCCGTAAGGGAAACAAGCACGTTACTGTTTCCGGGTGGTATCATGGTGGTACATTTTATTGATATCCCTGCATTCGAAGTCGTCATAATAATTTTATTCTTCTTACGCCTGAAAGACACCTCACATTCAAAGCCTTTTCTGTTCTTTTCTTTCCACACATCCCAGCCTGTGAATTCATCGTCCTTTTTCACTATAAGGTCATTAGACGTCAGCTTAACCTTCGTGGCATTTTCGCCATCGATACGAATACAAGCGTATTCACGATAGTTTAAGCCGTCCTGTTTTTCATCATCAGCAGAAAAAAGCAGAATATACGCGCAGTGCCAAATGAGATTAGCAGTAGGAAGACTCTTATTGTAGAACCTGATTCTCATTCCATCATAAACAGGAAGTGGTTTTGTAATTGCACTCCTGTATCCGTTTACCTGAACATTCGGAATGTCTCCTTCGAGGCGATTTATGTAACTTATCTCCTCTGCAATTCTTGGAATGTAGTTTTCAGGCACGCTCTCATCATCTATTTCCACCTTAATATTCTGTAATGTGCAGTGTTCTCCTGTTATTCCAATATAGGAAAATCGGACCGCATCCAAAAGAGCTACTATTATATCACTTTTCTTATACCCGCTTCTAATCTTAATCCTTACATGATCCTTTACCCTTACAGCTTCGATTTCGCATTCAGGCAAATAAGTACTTGTTTCCGTTACCTCTGTCTTTATATTTCTCGCAGCTGTACTGATCGTTTTTCCATCCGGCCATATTTCTCCGTATTCAATATAGTTAAGAACTCTTATATTTCTGTCGTCCTTGTGAACGCAGCCATCAAAAGAGTCAAACAAAACTATTGCAGGCATTGAGAACTTATCCTCATATCCTTCGTCCCTGTTAACGGTAAAGGATATTCTGGTTATATGATCAGTGATCTGAATTCCGTCAGAAACACATTCTTTATACTCATCAAAATGAATTGCTCTCACCCTGGTCAGATCAGTATGGTCATCCTGCTGATTATCATCCTCCGTTTCTCTCATAAGGTAAGTAGTATCTTTGTCAATCATATTGACCATAATTTCAGCATATTTCGGATCCAGGCAGTTACCCGCATCCTTCAGGATTTCTTCCCTTACAGTGCTTTGAGGTAATGGTTCCCGAAAACTCATGCTTGAAGTCAGTTCATCATACTTATCTGCAACAGCAACTATTCTGGCAATATCAGGAATATCCTCGCCGGAGAGGCCCTCCGGATATCCATTGCCATCATATCTTTCATGATGGTATTTTGCACCAACACTCAAAAATGAAAATTTAAGATTAGTATCCTTTTGTAGGATATCATCCTTGATCCCAATCTTATCTATATCATGAACAAGCGAAGAATAATAAACCTCATTGCACTTTTTCTCATCCATTCCGGAAAGCAGTGCTATCTCTTTTGCATATTCAGCAACTCTGAACGAATGGCCATGAGTGTACTTATCCTTGGCGTCTATGGCAGTAGCAATAACTGTCACCGTCTGTTCAAATAAATCTTTCATACTCTGCTGCTCATCCTTCAGCTGATTAATAATAATCTCATTTGCTTTTTCAACTCTCTCGTTCATGTCAATAAGCGCAAAGATATAAAGACCAATTACCATGACAACAGCTGACATATCAACAAGAGATACCCCATATGCAAACAGCTGAACAAATGAGGCTATAAGACTTACTATGTCAAACATAAAAACCGATGCAGCAATCTTTCCACGAAGATTTTTTCTGTATCTTATTAAGACCATAAACTGAATTATCAGTACAAGATAGGGGAAAATATAACTGATTACATAGTACCTGGATCTATGATATATATTTTGAGCATCAAAGGTGTAATACAATCCGGTAAACTGGGAAATGACAACAAGGCAAATAGCTATTGCAGATAAAAGCTGCGCCACTTTTAATGGCAAAGGTGTAAAAGTAAGCTCTCCTTCATTTTTTAAAACATCATCAATGTACAGACTGATTGCCAGGAGGACAACATTAATCAGCAAAAATACAAGAAAATTACTGATCCTGACTATCCAATAGCCTTTTATATCCGTTACGCCATGATATAGATATGCAAGTCTGTCTGCTTCAAGCCATATAGCAGAGCTTATCTGCATAAGTAACAATGCACGCTTTCTACGCTTATACATAGTTTTCGTAACAACCGTAAAAAGTGCAATAATAGCGCAGATGCTGGATAGTCCAATCATCATATCAACTTGATGATTCCGAAGAAAATCAAACATCCTAATCTCCTTACTGTTCCAATATTTTTTCCATCTCATCCCAATTAAATAATTTGAGATTCCTGGATAATTCCTTTACTTTTTCAGCTTCTTCATTTGGAAGCGTATAGCCTTTCAGTTCCTCGAGAATCATTTCTACAGAGTCATAATCCATCTGTGGAACAAGGTCTTTCAGTGCGGAATATGCATCCATAAGATCATCCATATCCATCTCAGGCTTATCCTCAGACTGTTCATCCTCATTCTTTACAAGTTTGCTCAGCTTACTTAGATATTCCCTGTAATCGGACAGCATATTGTCTGTGTGCTCACCTATATATTCAAGATCCTTCCTATTACCTGCATCTTCAAGCATTTGGCAATCGGCTGATAATTGTAATGCTCCTATGATTCTTGCAGAAGTCTTCAGTGAATGAACCTTTACTGTGAAAAGTCTTATATCCCCGCCATGATAAGCGTCTTCTATCGTACGGGCATTATCCTCTATTGTGTCATAGAACAGTTCAAGAGATGAAGCATATGGTCCCGGTCCTCCGGAATTCTTTATTCCTTCTTCAACGTCAATTCCCTCAACATCATATATCCACTTAAGTTCTTCGCTAATCTCCGTTTCATTTAAAACAGCGTCGTTAGCTGCAGGCTTCATCATAATGTTTTCAGGCAGATGGCTCATAATTGCCCTTTCTACCTGAACAGTATCTATGGGCTTTGAGAGATATCCGTTAAAGCCTTTTGATTTATAGAAATCATCAGAGACAGTACTGTTTGCTGTAAGAGCATATACCGGAAGATCCGGATAGCTTTCACGGATTTCAGCAAGAGTTTCTATTCCATCCATTCCCGGCATCATGTGATCCAGGAGTACAACATTAAAGCTTCCTGTCTTTAGTTTTTCAATACATTCTTCACCGCTTTGCGCTGTTGTCACAAATACCTTTGTAGGTTTTAAAAGTCCCTTAATAACAGCAAGGTTCATGGGATTATCATCAACAACAAGAATATCAGCATCCGGTGCAACAAATTGTGGAATATAAGGACCTATTGCTCCAAAGTCATCCTCTTCACTGAAAAATCCAATCGGTTTATCATCAATTATTTTCTGTGAAAGTGTAAATATAAATTCACTGCCCTCACCGTATACACTTTCACACCAAAGATTACCATTCATAAGCCCCGCGAACTGCCTTGAAATATCAAGTCCAAGTCCGGTACCCTGAATTGCACTGTTTTTCTCCTCATCAAGTCGTTCATACGCAGTAAACAGCTTTTCAAGATCCTCACTCTTAACGCCAATACCGGTATCCTTTACCGAATAACGGAGAGCGCATGACAGCTCATCCTTACTCTCAACAGTAGCCTTTAGAGTAAAGCCGCCTTCATCGGTATACTTAACCGCATTAGTCAGAAGGTTAAGGATTATCTGTTTTATTTTTACCTCATCCCCATATAACCTCTGTGGTATATTTTCATCTATTTCAACATCAAAATAAAGATTTTTCGCATCACTCCTAACCCTTATCATTGTAATAATAGCCCGAAGCAT
>JAEEGL013572727.1_pt1 | contig 24956 bp, 22 predicted proteins | sample 9134231 | NCBI WGS metagenome assembly JAEEGL01 (sample SAMN16246548, study PRJNA631951) | gut metagenome | biome: gut microbiome; feature: rumen; material: fiber-attached | host: Bos | place: Iran: Karaj | collected 2018-10 | reverse complement strand
TTTACCTATTTTTCCTAATGGAGCCATCATATCAGGAGTAGCTACGATTACATCAAAATCAAACCAATTTTCTTTTTCGATTTTTTCAATCATATCCATATCTCCTACATAATCAGCACCAGCTTCTTTAGCATCTTTAGCAGCCATTTTAGTAACAACTAAGATTCTTTTAGATTTACCAGTACCATTAGGTAATACAACTGAATTTCTAATGCTCATATCTGTTTTCTTAGCATCTATATTTAACTTAAGAGCTACTTCAACAGTTTCATCAAAATTTCTTTTCTTCAAACTTTTTAAAGTTTTTAACGCTTCATCAACTGAATAAACTTTTGATTTATCAATTAATTTTGAAGCTTCCACATAATTTTTACCATGTTTCTTCATAATACCCTCCTTCTGTGGTTTGGATTATATTTTTTACTCGACTTTATATTTTATTCTTCAGTTTTTTCTTCTTCAGATTCTTCAGTAGCTTCTGATTGTTCGCTTACTTCAACTTCTGGAGTTTCTTCAGCCATTGCTTTAGCGTCAGCTTCCATTTGTTCTAAGCTAGCTTCCATCTTAGCATATTCTTCAGCAGCTTTTTGAGCTTCTGCAGCTTGTTCTGCTAATTCAGCATCATTTACACCTTTAATAGCAATACCCATATTTCTTGCAGTACCTTCAACTATTTTCATAGCTTCTTCAATCGTGTATGCATTCAAATCTGGTAATTTTATTTCAGCTATTTTTCTCAAGTCATCTTTTGAGATAGTAGCTACTACTTGGTTAGCTCCTTTACTTGAAGCTTTTTGTAAGTTAGCTGCTTTCTTTAAAAGAACTGATGCTGGTGGAGTTTTTAATACAAAATCAAATGTTCTGTCTTCATAAATATTAATTACTACTGGAATTACATTACCCATTTGATCTCTAGTTGCATCATTATATCTAGTACAGAATTCTTGTAAGTTAATTCCTGCAGGGCCTAAAACAGTTCCAACTGGTGGAGCTGGTGTAGCTTTACCTGCTTCAATTTGTAATTTAATTACTTTTGTAATATTCTTTGCCACGAAAAACACCTCCCTATTAGTATAATTTTTTTCGCGAGTGGTTCACGATAATCCAATAATCTCCCACTAATCAAATTATATATAAATATAAATTTGCTTATTCATAATATCACATAATTATTGATAATTCAATGAAAATTTACATTTTTTTAATACTTAATACATTATAATTTAAAAATGTATATAATAAAAAGCACACTAGCCTTAACAAGGGCTAGTGTGAACCAAAACATTGGAGCACACCTGCTCTTTGAGGTGTGTCCTTTTTATTATATGAAGTTTCCTTCACTAAGTACATTACATCACTTTTTATATCAAATATAAAATATTAAGCTTTTGTTATTTGAGTAAGTTCAACTTCTACTGGTGTTTCTTGACCAAACAAATCTATTAATACTGTTAATTTTTGATTTTCAGTATCAAGAGTTTCAATCTTACCAAACATTCCTTTGAATGGGCCTTCAATAATTTGAACTGAATCTCCTACTTCAACATCAGTATTAACTTCCATATTATTAATACCTTCATTAGCTAAGATTTTATCTATTTCTTGAGGTAATAATGGTGTTGGTTTAGCACCTTTACCAGAAGAACCTATAAATCCGGTTACACCTGGTGTATTACGTACTACATACCAAGCTTCATCTGACATAATCATTTCTACAAGTACATAACCTGGAAACATTTTTTTAATTTTTTCTTTTCTTACACCATCTTTTATTTCTACTTCTTTTTGTTCTGGAATAATAACTCTAAATATATTATTTTCCATTCCCATTGATTCAGTACGCATCTCTAAGTTTTCTTTAACTTTTTCTTCATGTCCTGAATAAGTATTAACTACATACCAAAGTTTTTCACCTTCCATTATAATAGCCCCCTTAAAAATGCGAATAGAACATCAAATGCATAAAAGAATAATGCAAAAAACAAAATCATAGTTAAACATATAACTGAATTTTTAGCTAATTCTTTTCCTTTAGGCCAACGAGTTCTTTTAGCTTCTTTTTTTACTCCTCCAAAAAATTCTTTCATATTTACTCCTCCAAAAAAAAAACACCTTTGTTTCGTGTAAATAAAATATAACACATTTACATAAAACTTTCAAGTGTTTTTTTATCTTTTCTTATATTCAATAATTCTTCTTAATCTGATTGGTTCAGTCATTCCCTCTTCTTTTTCCATCTTTTTAAAACATTGATTTCTTTTAAATAGATAGTAATCTATTTGAGCAAGTGACAATAAAGTTGAAAATGAAAAGAATAATGGAAATTCACTTTTTGTGCCACAACTCAACACTGCTCCATAAGCACTCAAAAGAGCATCATTTAGGTATGGATCTGCTTTGCTCTCAAATTCTTGTGCTCTTTTTAAATAATACTCTTCTGTATAACCATTTTTATTCATAATAACCCTCCTTATGGAAAATATGATAACATAAATATTTATAAAGTAAACAAAAAAGCATAAAATTATGCTTTTTTAAAAATTATCAAATCTTTCTATGTCTTCTGAACCATTATTTACATTAGGCTGATTGTTCATGTTAGTGTCATTACTAATAAACCCTGTATTATTAGTGGTATTTGTATTAACATTATCATTCATTGGTTCAACGTTATTAAATTGACTAGGGTCATATCCATTTGCTTGGTTACCAACATTATATGTCATATTATCATATCCTAAATCTGGAGTTGGAGTTTCTGGAACTTCCTCTTCTTCTTTTGATTTCTTCTTTTTAAGTAATAATAATAGTATTAATAAAAGTAATATTAATCCACCACCAATTGCGAAGATTATCCAACTCTTTCCACCTTTCTTAGAAGTTGTTACAGGTGGTTCTTCAACATCTTCTTTAACAATATTGAATGTATATTTTCTTGAGTTTGTATCTTTTGAAACAGTTAAAGTAATAACGGAACCGTTTTTTAAGTTTTCATTTCCTTCAATAGAAGCAAGAACTCCCTCTTCTAATTCATAAATGAAATTCAAACTATCTTGATCAGTTAATGAAAGCGTATATTCAACAATTGATTGATCAAATTCTAAATCAACGCCCTCTATTGTTAAAGACTTTAAGTAATTATACTCTTCAGGAACTTGACCTTTCTTAAGCCTTGTTATTGTTAAAGTATATATTTTTACACTTTGATTTTCTGCAGTTACAGTTATTTCGAATCTGTTTTCGCCTTCTTTTAATTTCTTTTCACCAGTACCAGATACAGTTGATTTTTCACTTTCTGGAGTTGCTGAAATTAAAACTTTTTCTATATCATTTTCTACATTTACACTATATGATGTAATATTTTTATTAAATGGTATTTTAGCATTATCAGTAGACAATTCTAATAAGAAATTATTAGTATCTCTAGGATCATCTCTTACTATTGTTAACTTGTATGTTTTTAAGTTACCATTTTCTGCAGTTACTTTTATTTCAAATTTATTACTTCCATATTTTATTTCTTTTAATCCTAAAGCACCACTTGCGATTGTTGCTTTTTCATCTTCTGTAGTTGCACTAATAGTTACTTTTTCTACATTACTATCTACTTTTACTTCAAAAGATGTCTTATTTTTATCAAATACAATATTTCCTTTATCAATTGTTAAAGTTGCCAAATTGTTATTAGAACTTCTATTATCTATTCTATTTATATTAAGTGTATATGTCTTAACACCACCATTTTCTGCTGTAACTTTTATTTCAAATTTATTAGTTCCATATTTTAATGTTTTGTTACCAAGATTAGTAGATGCCACCGTTGCTTTGGTATCTTCTGGTGTTGCAGATATATTAACAACCTCATTACTAGTTTCAACAGTATAAATTGTTTTAGTTGGACTAAAATTCGGAACGCTTGCATTATCTACTTTTAATGATGCTAAATTATTATTTGTACTTCTATTATCTATTCTAGTAATTGTAAGAATATATGTTTTAACTGCTCCGCTTTCTGCAGTTACTTTTATCTCATATTTATTAGTTCCTATATTTAAATTCTTACGTCCAGTACCAGATACTCTTGCACCATTAGTATCTTCTGGTGTTGCAGTAATATTAACAGAAGCATTACCTGTACTTACAGAGTATGATGTTGTTGAAGGACTAAAGTCTGGAACACTATCATCATCAACTTTTAACGATGCCAAATTATTATTTGTTGATGTCCTTTTAACAGTTACAGTTACAGTTTTTGTTGCAGTTAAATCACCGCCACCGTCAAGTGATGCATAATCAAAATTTAGTGTTATTGTTGCTGTTCCTTCACTAACACCAGTTACTGTTATTTCATATGTTTTTGTAGTAAGACCATCTTCTACTTCAGACTCAGTAAACAAATAATCCCAACTGGATTTGCTAACTGTTGCTACGCTTGTATTACTAGATGTAATACCTACATCTCCAATAACATTTGATACCGTTATTGTAATTTTTTTTGTTTGACCAACTTCAATCTCAAGTGAACTTGGAGATACACCTACACTACCTGCTGCAAATACTCCAATTGGTAACACCATCATTACGAGTATTATTATGCTTGTTAATATTTTCTTCATTAATTATTTCCTCCTTTTAACTCTTTTACTTTATTAAATACTTGGACGACATCTGCATATGTTATTTCTCCTTCTCCCGACATATCTCCAGCTATAAAATATTCATTTTCTAAAAGACTTACATTTGTTAATTCTGGATTTTTTGCTTTTTTTCTATGTTGAAACACCTTTACTACATCTGAATATTTTATTTCTCCATCTCCTGTTGTATCTCCAATTATTGCTAATGGATATTCAACTACTTTTGTAGTTCCTAAATATATTTGAATCTTATCTCCAGTTGCTAATAATCCACTAGTTTTTTCTTGATCATCTTTATTTAATATTCTTGTTGAATATATATTATCTAACATTAAATTAACTTCACTTATCTGTATACTTGGTGGCATTCTTTTTAAATATCCGCCATTAATTAATGTAAATCCACTACTTGAACTAATTGTTGGAATTATAATTTCCCATAATGGAGTTAATACTATATCCTCACTTGGCATTTGTAATACATCTGTTAATGAATATTCTGTATCATTATAACTATATCCAACTAATGTATAACCAGCTCTTTGTAAATCTGTTTTAAATGTAATTGTTTGACCTGGTTCATAATACTCTTCATATGTTGTACCATTATCATCATACGTAACTTTATATGTATTAATAATTGTTACTGTCATAGTAGCTGAATAATCTCCATCTTCTGTATATACAGTTACAGTTGTTGTACCAGGGGCATGTGCTCTAAGTAATCCATTATTATCAACTGTTAATATTGATACATCTCCGACTCTCCAGTCAACATTCCTATTAGTTGCGATTGCAGGAGTAAATGTTGGTGTTAATTGATAGAATGGAGTTTCAGTTTTGTGAATTGTTAATGTTTCTGGAAGAGATACACCTAATACCTTGAAAACTAAAGGATAATCTTCAAACATAGTATCTCCTTGCATTATCATTAATCTTGAATTCTCTTTAAAATCTCCACTAGAATGATGCATTGTATCAAAAACAGTAGCTTCACAATTAATGCAACCTATCTTTGATAAAAATGATTCTATATTTGCATCACTTACAATTAATACATTTTGTGATAAATCATAATCAGTACTATATGGCGTAATAATATCAAATGTTTCAGTTACCTGATTATTAACACTTACTGTAAGTTGGTTATTAACTACATCTAAGTCTACATTTGTAGCAGTTATATTACTTAATATTGTTGCTTTATCTGTATCACCTTTAGTATAAATATATTTATCTTCATAATTTATATCATATTTAGTACTTGAAATAGATGTTTCACATATATTATATATTACACTATAAGTACTATCACTCCCTATATGATGATCAAAAGTAAGTCTATATGTTTTAATCTTATTAACTGTATCATCATTAAGTAGTTCTATATTTGTACGCGAAGCTTTTGCATCATTAGGAAGCACTACATACCAATTACTCTCGGGTCGAAAATCATAAGTTTCTCCCACCGCAATAGGATAATCACCAGTAAAACTATTATGATCAACACTCAACGATGTCAATGCTGTATTATTTGATACATCAACTCTACCAAAATTGTTATAACTAACATCTAATGTTGTTAAAGCTGTATTATTACTAAAATTTACACCCCTAAGATTATTATGGCTTAAATTTAATGTTGTTAAAGCTGTATTATTAGTTAAACTCAAACTTCGAAGTTGGTTATTACTTAAATCTAATGTAGTTAGTACTGTATTATTTCCTAGCGTAAAACTTGCAAGACTATTATTACTTGCATTTACAGTTACTAAAGCATTATTATTACTCAAACTTGTACTTTCAATATGGTTATTAGAAATATCCAATTCAGTTAATGCTGGATTAGCACTTATATCTAAACTACTTAAATTGTTATTTGAAAGATTAAGCTTTGTAATTAATGTATTTGTAGATAATCCAACATTACTTAAATTATTATTACTTAAATTTATTTCAGTTAATTTTGTATTTGCACTTGTATCAACAGTAGTTAAATTGTTATGATCTAGTTTTAATTCTGTTAACTTAGTATTTTTAGTTATATCAACACTAGTAAGTGAATTATTATTAGCTTTTAGAGTTTCTAATTTAGTATTCTTAGTTAAACTAAGTGAATCCAAATTATTGTTAGAAACATCTAAATTTTTAAGATATGTACTTTTATTTAAATTTAAAGTACTTATATTATTTCCGCTTAAATTCAAATCTGTTAGTTTACTACTATTAGAAAGATCAATGGCAGTTAAATGGGCGTTTGACATTTCTAAAGTAGTTAAATTCTTTAATATATATGCCATTTCCCCAGAAGTAGCTAGGTTACCAACATTACTGTTATTCATTGTTAATGTTTTTAATTTCCCAAGTCTTGACTCGCTGCTAGACGGATCACCAAATATACCAGTAACAATTGCATTTGAAGTATTAAAATTATTCAAGTTTAAACTTGCTAAATTTATCTGATGTGCAAACATATTTGAAACATTAGTTACATTTGACATATCAAGTGTACTCAAATCTAATGTTGTTAAATCGGTTGCTGTATGGCCATCATCACCCGCAAACATTTCTTCCATATTGGTAACATTTGATGTGTTAAAATGACTAACATCTATTGTATTTGAAACAAATTCAGTAGCTTTAAACATACCTGCCATATTGCTAACATTTGATGTGCTAAAACCCGATAATTCATTCCCACCATTTAGCCAACTATAAGCGAACAAGCCTTCCATACTAGTAACATTTGATGTGTTTAAATTATAAAGACCATAAATTCGACTTTTGAAATGAGCAAACAAGCAAGATGAATTAGAAGGTAAATTTATCATGCCATTAGCACCAACATATACATTATAGTCATAATACTCATCTCTTGGCACCCTATAATACCACACCATTACTGATTTATCACCTTCAACAGATGCGTCCCATTTGCCATCAACACCAGATGGGACGGTATTAGTATTAACAAACGTTAAAGAAATTACATCTGATCTTTCTATTTTATTACCACCAAAAAAATAGTTTTCGGGACCGCCAGTCAATTCATGCTCATAATTACACACATTACTATTTTTAAGTGTTCCAGCTTTTACATTAATATTAAATAATATAAAACCAATTAAAAAAATTGTTATTAATTTTAGAATTTTATTTGCTTTCATACAAACTCCTCTATTCTACAAAAATGTTAACATATTTTAGAGTATTTTGCAATAAAACACACACTAATATTCTATTAATTAGTATGTGTTTTTAGTTCTCTTACTTTTTGAAATACTTGGACGACATCTGCATATGTTATTTTACCATTTTCATCCATGTCACCAGCAATAAAATATTCACCTTCTAATAAACTTGCAGTTGTTAATTCTGGGTGACCAGATTTCCTTTTATGATTAAACACTTGAACAACATCGGCATATGTAACTGTTCCAGTTCTGTTTACATCCCCCATTATAATTACCTTATATTCTGATATTTTTACTCCATCTAAATATATTTGTATTTTATCTCCTGTTACAAGTAATCCTTCTATTTTTTCTTGATCATCTTTATTTACTACTTTTGTTTCATAAACACTATCTATTTTTAAATCAATATCACTTACTTCTATACTAAGTGGCATTTTCTTTAAATAATTATCGCTCACTATAAATCCACTATCTTGACTTATTTGTGGTATTATAGCCTCCCATAATGGAGTTAATACAATATTTTCTTCTGGCATTTCAAATGTATCTATTAATTCATAATCAACATTATTATAGTTATATCCAACTAGTGAATAACCTGCTTTTTGAATATCTGGATTGAATATAACACTCTCTCCAGGTTCAAAATAACTATACGTATTATCATAATAAGTTAATTTATATCTTAAAGTAACACTATCGATTGGTGAGCCTTGAAACATTTTATCTGTATTAACACCTTTTGGTATTACCCAAGATGTTCCTACATAAACTTTTTCTAAGTTGGGCATATTTAAAAACATACCTTTCATTCCGGGATAATTACCACTATTCCCTGTTGTATAATATATTCCTTCACCAGCACCTTCCCAAGTTTCATTAGTTATCGACGATAAATTCCACCCACTCAAGTCTATTGTTTTTGCTGGCACTACTCTAAACATTTCGCCAGTTACTTTTAAATTGCTGGTATCCCATCCACTTAAATCTATTGTCCCATTTTCTTCTAATTTTTTACAGCCATTAAACAATCCACCAACATCTATTAAACTGGATGTATTCCAATGAGATATGTCACCAACTGTTTCGAGTTCAAATGCGTCATCAAACATATTGAACATTGTTTTAACGCTAGATACATCCCATTTTGACAAATCTAATTCTTTAAGTTTATTATCATCACAAAAAGTGTGATTAAATGATGTCACATTTGATACATTCCAATTACTTACATCTAAATGTTCAATAACTCCTAAACCATAAAACATGGATGTCATTTCAATTGCACTTGAAGTATCCCATTTTGATACATCTAAAGTTTTTAATTTCATATCACCGACATGACTATTTCCACAAAACATGCAGTTAAATTTAGTAACTTTTGATACATCCCAATGAGCTACATCAAGTTCTTCTATTTCCGTGCATTTGCCAAACATATAACTCATATTTGTGACATTTGATGTATTAAAATTCCCCACTTCTAATTCCGCCAATGAAGAACACCTAGCAAACATGTAAGACATATCTGTAACATTTGATGTATTAAAATTTCCAACTTCCAGTTGTGTCAATGAAGAACAATTAGTAAACATATAAGACATATCAGTAACATTTGATGTATTAAAACTACTTACATTAAGAGTCTCTAATGATTCATCACCATAAAACATTGTAGACATATTTGCGACATTTGATGTGTCGAAATTACTTAAATTTAGACTTGTTAACGAGCTACAAAGTCCAAACATATATTTCATATTTGTGACATTTGATGTATTAAAACTACTCAAGTCTAATTCTGTTAATGAAGAACAATACGTAAACATATAACTCATATTTGTAACATTTGATGTATCAAAATTGCTCAAATCTAATCGTTCTAATGAATTACAAAATGTAAACATATAATCCATTTCTATAACATTTGAAGTATTTATTGTTTCTAATTCAACATCTTTAAGCGCAGTCAAATATACAAACAAATAAGACGAGTCTTCATTTAAATATAATATTTCCGATTCTGAGTAATAAAATATTGTTTCAGATTCAGCATCAAACCAAGCATATATTGGTTTGAATGAATCTTCTACAGAAACTATATTATCTTCTGTTGGAGTTATATCAAGGGTATTACTTCTTTTTATATATATTATATTTGTATTAACTGTCTCCACATATTTTTCCGTTGTATCATCACCAGCAAGTTGTTTTAATTTTATATTAAAACTTTCACCATCAATAAACATTGATGGTTCCTCTTCAGCATTTAATTTTACATTAAAAACTATCATAGAAATAATTGTAAAGATTATTAATTTTAAAAAGTCAGCTACCTTCATATATATTCCTCTTATTATATATAATAGTAACATTTTTTTTCATGTTTTACAACAAAACAAAAAGCATAATTACTTATGCTTTTTAGAATGAATCAATATTTACTTTAACATTTTTAATGCCTTCATTATAGGCTTTAGCTTGTATTAATGTTTTAATTGAATTAGCTATTTTTCCTCTTTTTCCAATTACTCTACCCATATCAGATTCTGGAACTAGTATTTCTAACATTATTCCTTCTTCAGTTTCATATTCCTTAACTTTTATTAAGTCTTCTTCTTTAGCTAAACGAGTAACTAGAAATTCAGCAAATTCTACTAATGTCATTATTTTCTCTTTGAATCATGAAATTTCTTCATAATTCCAGCTTCACTTAAAATATTTTTAACTGTATCAGTTGGAGTAGCACCATTTTTTAACCATTTTAATGCTAATTCTTCATTAATATTAGCTTTATTATCTTCTAGTGTACTATAAGTTCCTATTAATTCAATAAAATTACCGTCTCTTTTTTCTCTAGAGTCAGCTGCAACTATACGGTAGAAAGGTCTCTTTTTAGATCCCATTCTTTTAAGTCTTAATTTAACTGCCATATTCTTCTCCTTTTCAATGACATAATATTACTATAAATAAAAAGATATGTCAACCTTTTTTGGTTAACACACTATTTTTCTTTTAAAAAGTTTTCATCTACTTCTTCATCTATTTCTTTAGATACTTCTTCTGGATCTACTACACTTTCTAATATATCATAATCATCAACTTCATCATCTGTTAAAATTCTTACTTTTGTATCTCCTACTATCTCTATACCTATTTCTTTTTCTATTTCATAGTTTATTTTATTTCCATCACTTGTTGCTTCTATACAATTTGGATTTCTAAGAGCTCTTACAATAATTTCTGAATTATCATTTAAAGTGTTTTCATCTTTTAACTTAACGTTTAATCTTTCTTCATAACTAACATTATCTGTAGCTACACCTGTTTTAGTATTGTTATCATAACTATACCAAATATTTACATCAAAGTTTCCTTTTATTAACACTGAATTTGATTCATTAATACCAAATATATTATGATTAATTACCCAACATCCTAAAACAGTATCTACTTTATTATCAACATTTAATGAGTATTTATTTGTAAAAGTTTTTTTACCTTTACCTATTACGGCTTTAGTAACTATTTCTTTATATACACTCATACATCCCCCTCACTTTAATTTATGCTTTTGCCTAAATATTGTGAAGAGTTATTAAAAGTAGACATTATAATGTCTACTTAATTATTTCACCATCTAAACTAAAACTTTTAGCATCAGTTATTTTAACATCTATTATTTTACCAATAACATCTTTAGGAGCATCTATATTAACAAGTTTCATGTTTTCAGTATATCCCATTACTTTAGTATCATCTTTTTCAGATAAGCCAAGTACTAAACATTTTTGAATAGTTCCAAGCATTCTTTTATTTGATTCATTACTATATTTATTAATAATTTTATTTAATTCTTTTAATCTCTTAGATTTAATATCTTCATCTATTTGATCTTTCATAATAGAAGCTGGAGTTCCTTCTCTAGGAGAATATATAAATGTAAATGCTCCGTCAAATTTACAGGCGTTTACTAAATCTAGTGTTTCTTTAAAATCTTCTTCTGTTTCACCTGGAAAACCAACTATTATATCAGTTGTTATTGATACATTATCAACACTATTTCTAATCTTATTATATAAGTCTATATATTCTTCTTTGGTATAACGTCTACCCATTAATTTAAGAATTCTATCAGAACCAGATTGAACTGGTAAATGTATATAAGGCATTACATTCCTATATTTAGATATTACTTTAATCATGTCATCCGTAAAATCCCAAGGATGAGAAGTTACAAATCTAATTCTATCTATTCCAGTATTAGCAACATCTTCTAATAAATTTGATAGATTATAATCATCATATAAGTCTTTACCATAGGCATTAACGTTTTGACCAAGTAAAGTTACTTCTTTATAGCCTTTTTCTTTTAATTCATTTACTTCATTAATAATAGATTCTTTTGTTCTGCTTCTTTGTTTACCTCTTGCATAAGGAACTATACAGTAAGTACAAAATTTATCACAACCAAGCATTATATTAACCCAAGCAGTTATATCAGAATCTCTTTTAACGGGAATACCCTCTACTATATTTCCTTCTTCACTAGAAACTTCTACTTGAAGTTTCTTATCATCCATACATCTTTTTACTACATTAGCAAGTTCATTTATATTATGAGTTCCAAGTACAAAATCCATCCATTTATAGTTTTTAAGAATCTCATTAACAACTACTTCTTCTTGAGACATACATCCCATTAAACCAACTATAATATTTGGATTACTTTCTCTAAAGTGTTTTATTCTTCCAAGAAGACCAAATACCTTATTATGAGCATTCTCCCTTATAGCACATGTATTTAATATAATGATATCCGCTTCTTCCATAATGTCGGTATTAATAAAGCCAACGCTTTCCAAAATACCTTTTATATTTTCGGAATCATGTTCATTCATTTGACAACCATATGTTCTTAAATAATACTTTTTATTTAAACCAAAAAGACTTGGATTATTTTCATAATCTAAGTATTCTACCTTCTTGGTTGTTCTTTTTTTAGCTTCTAATAAACTAGGCAACTTCATAATATTCACTTCCGGATATGTATTATATCATCTTTCTTCAAGTTGGACTAGTCTTAATAATTTATCTTTAACATATTTTGGCTTTTTAGTGGTTGTTAAATAATTACCTTCTTCATCTATAAATAATTCAGGGACAACTATTCCAAACTTTTTTTCAAGATATGAAGCAACTAAATATCTATGAGATAATTCTTCTGGTTTAGCATAAGAAAGTAATATTATATCTTTCTTATACCCTTCATATTTTTCTACTAAATCTTTTAATAAATAGTATCTTCCTTTTAGAACTTGATAATAATATTGATTTATATAATATTGATCACTCTCTTCTGCATTGTTCCAATGCTTATATATATTTTCATTAGGAGCAAGTTCTTTTAGCCAAGGACCATTAAATCCTGCTTTCTTGCCTCCGTCCATTGATATTGAAACTAAATTCCCCTCTTTAGCGTTTTCATAATTACTTGTAAAAATCATACTACACCTCTACTACCTTATAAATTAATTTTACATCTTTAAAATTAATTTATCAATTAATATCTACAATATTATCAATAAATATCCTATTACCATTAATACTTAATAAATAATCATAATTTTTAGAAATTATTGTCTCTTCTTTTTCTTCTCCATTTAAATATATAATATTTACTTTTACCTTATAGTTATAGTTTGATTTATCAAATATATCATTTATTTTTCTTCTTATTTCAATTGAACTATATTTTCTCTCTATGTTAGTTTTATTATTTAAAAAAGAGTAATAAACAGTTTTATTATTAGAATTTAGTTTTGCATTATTATTAACATATACACTTGGCAATCTCTTTTCCATAAACACCCCTAATAAATTTTATGATAAATAAGTGATTTAATTAATCTTTTTTGTAAATACTAATAACATGATAAGAAAGAAAAAATATGAAATTATAATGCCTTTATGTATAATACTATTTTTTATAATTAGTATTGGATCAATATATAGTGCAGAATCTATATTACCAGATTATTATAGCTCATTACATATTAAACAATTAATTTGGTATTTAGTTGGATTTATAATATTTACTTTTTTAATATTATTTAAAAATGAAAAAATATTAAGGCATTCTAAGTTAATATATATTACATCTATTATTCTTCTAATAGTTGTTTTAATAGTTGGACAAAAAGTTAATAACACTAGAGGTTGGATAACTTTAGGCTCTCTTAGTTTTCAGCCAAGTGAATTTGCTAAAGTGGGATTAATACTATATATTTCTAAATTGTTAAATGATTTTAGATTTGAAAAAGATATTACAAATAAAAAAGAACTATTATTGATATTAAGAATAGTTCTTATAACTTTAATACCATCTATACTTGTTTTTATAGAACCAGATACTGGAGCGGTTATATCTTATTTTATAATATCATTTGTGCTAATATTTTTAAGCGATATTAGAATAAAATGGATAATAATACTAATTATTATTTCTTTTATTATAATTGGAATATTATCAATATTTTATATCAAGTATCCAAGTGATTTTATTAAAGTATTTGGAAGCTCTATATATTATAGAGTATTTAGAATAATAGATTGGAAAAATAATAGTGGAATGCAGTTAGAAAATAGTATGATATCAATTGCTACATCAGGATTATATGGTAATGGGTTAAATAACTTACCAATATACTTTCCAGAACCTTACACGGATTTTATATTTTCTGTTTATACAAATGCTTTTGGTTTAATTGGGGCAATTATATTAATAATTCTCATTATATTGTTTGATAGTAGAATTATATCTATTTTAGTGAGAACAACCAAAACAATTAATAAATATATTATAACTGGTTTTTTTATATCATTCTTATATCCTCAAGTTCAAAATATTGCAATGACAATCGGATTACTACCTATAACAGGTATTCCTCTTCCATTTATTAGTTATGGTGGTTCTTCCTTAATTGTTTCTTTTATAATGTGTTCTTTTATTATTAATGCTTATAATGAATAAAAGAAGAAGACTATAAATAGTCTTCTTCTTTTAAAGTATTAACTTTTAATATACATTCAGTAACATCATTAATAACTTCGTCTATTCTTTTTTCTATATTTATTTTATCACTCTCCTATGATAATGATAGAATAAATAATTTTATAATTCATTAGATTCGACAAAACTAGTCTTATTCTTCAATTTTTATTTTATCCCCAAATATTGCATTTATAATTTCACCAATCTGTTCTCCAATTTTTTCATTATCATTTGTGGATGAATCATCTTCTTCATTATCACTAGTTGGAAATTCTTTTGAAAAATCAATATTGCCAACATTGTATATTTTAAGCGTATATACAACTTTTGAATAATCATAGCCTAAGTTTTTATATAAATTTGTAAAATCCATTGATAAATTTAATTCATTATTTTCTAGTGATACAACTTCTATTTCTAATTCTCCAGTAACTTTCTTTTCAAAAGAAGTTTCATTAATTTCATTATATAGTTTTAACCATTCTGATGTTTCTATCATATATTTATTATCTTTTTGATATGTTTTATTCTTTAATAATTTTAATAAATTTTCTGGTTTTATAAAAGTAATATCTTTATCTTTAAATATATCTTCTTTTAATAGAGTATATTTTCCATTTTCTATTTTATATACATTACTCTTTTGTTTAGCATATACAATATTTAAATCTTGATCAACTGGATTAACAAAAGTTATTAACTCACTATTGTTATTTCTTTTAATATTTATATATTCTTTTTTAGAATAATCATCTATTTTTATATCTTCTTCATAATTACCATTAATTTTACTTAAATAGTTTTCGTAGTTTATTACATCAACAGTTTTCTCTTGTTCTGGATTTTCTTCTTTATTTTTATTATTTATAGAGCTTGTTATCTTTAAAATTAATCCAGCAACTAACAATATAGCAAAAGCAATACCATAAAAATATGTACTTTTTTTCTCATTATCAAAAGATCTATATTTTGAAAAAAGGCCTTTTAATCTAAATTTACGTTTTCCTTCTGATGCTCCATTTTCATTTGAAGATTCTTCTTTACTCGATACATCGTATCCATATTCTTCTTTTATTTCTGAATCTTGGAAGCCTACTTCATTAGGTACTTCTGCTTCATATTCATTAAATTCTTTTTCTTCTTCAGACGAATCAATACTCACTATTTCTGATTCTTCTGGATTGTTTCCTAAATGGTTTTTATCTTTCACTGTTAAATACCTCCTTTAATAATTCTTCTTTTTTATGACCGTTTATATAATCAGAAGCAAACATTTCTTTTTTTCCTTCTGGTTTTAACTTTGTAATAACAATCTCTTTATCCTTACACATTACACCTATACCATTTTTATAAATATTTATTATTTCTCCTGGATTCCCTTTTGAATCAGTTCCAATAAATGATTCTAACATCTTAATGTTATTATGATTTAATATTGCGTATCCACAAGGGAAAGGATAAAGTCCTCTAATTTGATTAAATACCTCTCTTGCTGTTTTAGTAAAATCTATTAATTCCTCTTCTCTTTTTATATTATATCCATAAGTTGCTTCTAAATTATTTTGAGGAATACTTTTATTTGTTTTATTAAAAATACTTGGCAATGTTTTAATAAGTAAATCTCTACCCATTAAACTAAGTTTATCATGAAGTGTACCAACATTATCAGTATCTAAAATTTTAAGCTTTTCTTGAGAAATTATATTTCCCTCATCCATATGTTCATCCATGTACATAATAGTTATTCCACTCTCATCATAACCATCAATAATTGCATGATGAATTGGAGCTCCACCTCTTAGTTTTGGAAGCAAAGATGCATGGACATTTATGGCTTTATACAAAGGAGTATATAATAATTCATTAGGAATTATCTGGCCATATGCACAAGTTATTATAATATCTGGTTTTTTTTCTAAAATATATTCGTAGTCTTTTTTAATTTTAATTGGTTGAAATACTTCAATATTTTTCTTTATAGCAACTTCTTTTATAGGGCTCATTCTTATTTCTTTTTTTCTTCCAACTTCTTTATCTGGTTGGGTAACAACTAATACAACATTAGTATTTTTAATTAATTCTTCTAATATTGGAACCGCAAAAGAAGGAGTTCCCATAAAAACGACTCTCTTATCTTTCATTTTTACCTCTAGTCATCAAAGCTACACACTTTATTAGCATACAAAACCTTTTTACTCTTCTTAATATATTCTTCTGTTATATTATCTTCTTTAAAATCAATGGTTAATCCATTACTCATTACACACAAGTGAGTAAGTTTATCATCATCAACATTAAACTCAGCAACATAATCTATAACCTGTCCATCACTAAAAAATATTTTATATGTGTATTTTCCATCTGTAACTCTATTTTTTGTTTTATCTTTTTTATATCTTTCAACAGCATTGTCATAAGCAAAATGTGTTCTATTAAAAAATTTGTATTTTGGATTTGATAAAAACACTTTCAATACCATTACTGAAAATACTAATAGGAATGTTCCAATTAAACATATTGCAATTATAGTATCATTCTTTTTATTTTTTTTATTTTCCATTTTTATCTTCTTCCTATCTATATAAAATATTAACAAATTTTTATTGTTTTTACAATATATTAATTGGGTTAATATCTATATCAATTAACACTTTTTTTGATTCATAATTATTTTTAACATCTTTTAATATTTCAAATAAGTTTTCTTTATATTTATATTTAATAATTATACTAAAATTATACTTGTTCTTTAATTTAAAAATTCTGGCTAAAGAAGGGCCTAATATTATGAAATTATTATTTAAAGTGGAATTTAAAAAGTTAAATACCTTTTTTGATTCAATAGATGCATCTTCATAAGATGTACTAGTAATTTTAATTATGGCCATATTAAAATATGGAATATATTTAAGTTTCTTTCTAATATTCATTTCATAATTATAGAATGATATATAATTATTATTAATTAAATATTTAAATACATAATTATCAGTGTTATATGTTTGAATTAAAACCTTACCATTTTTATCAAATCTTGCAGTTCTACCAGCAGTTTGCAAAAGAAGTTCAAATGTTCTTTCACTACTTCTAAAATCTGGCATAGATAGTGATGCATCTATATTTAATATACCAACTAAAGTTACATCCTTAAAATTAAGGCCTTTAGATATCATTTGAGTTCCTATTAATATATCATAATTGTGTTTACCAAATTCATCTATTAATTTCTCATAACTACCTTTTCTTGATGTAGTATCAGCATCCATTCTAAGAACCCTAGCATTATATTTTGATTTTATTAATTCCTCTAACTTCTCTGTGCCAAGTCCCAGATCTTTAATAGCATCTTCATGACAAGATGGACAAGACTTATCCATTTTCTTTGAATAACCACAATAATGACAAGTTAAATTATTAGTTGATTTATGATAAATGAGTGATATATCACAATTAGGACATTTATAAACATAACCGCAATTTGAGCAACTAATAAAAGTAGAGTATCCTCTCCTATTAAGAAGTAAAATAATTTGTTCATTATTTATTAAACACTTTCTTATTTCTTTATCAAGTTCACTACTAATAATAAAGTTTCTTTTTTTAACCTCATTATTCATATCTATAAGTTTAATAATAGGTAAATTATTAGATATTCTAGATTTTAATTCAATTAATTTATATATTCCTTTTACTCCTCTTGCATACTGTTCTAAAAGTGGTGTTGCACTTCCCAAAACGCATTTAGCATTATGATATTTACATCTTTGAGTAGCAACCTCTATTCCATTATATTTAGGAGTTGACTCTTGTTTATAAGTTGCACTTTGGCATTCATCAACAATAATGATCCCTATATTAGAAAGTGGCGCAAATACAGCACTTCTAGCACCCACTACAACACTTACTTCTCCATTCATTATCCTTCTATATTCATCATACTTTTCTCCATCAGAAAGCCTTGAATGAAGAACGGCAATATTAGATGAAAATACACTTTTAAATCTAGAAACTATCTGTGGCGTTAAACTAATTTCAGGTACTAATAATATTGCAGTCTTCCCAATAGATAAATAATATTCTATTAATTTAATATATATTTCAGTTTTACCACTACCAGTTACTCCATGAAGCAAAAATACACTCTTTTCTTTTTCATTTATTATTTCTTTAAAAGCACTTTCTTGTTCACTAGTTAGTATTATATCTTTTTTATCTTCTTCTAATGAATATACTTCTCTATTTATTTCCTCTTTAATTTCTATAACTATATTATTTTTAATTAGATTATTTAAAGCACTACATAGTAAATCTTTTTTTAGCTTTTTACTTTTTTTTAATATATTTAATATTTCAATTTCTTTTTTTCTTCTTTGATTATTTTTAATATATTCTTCTATATTAATTTCATTATTTATATTTACATAAATAATATACTTTCTATTTACATTAGACTTAACACTTGCTTTCAATGCTTTGGGTAGCATTATTTGATAACAACTTATTAAATTACTAAGAGTACTCTCTTTCATAAATTTACCTAATTCTAACAGATCCTCTTTTAAATAGAAGTCACTTTCAACTATACTTTTAATTTCTTTCAATTCAAAAGAAGTATCAACATTATTTGATACTTTTAAAACAAATCCTTCAACAAAACTCTTACCAAAAGGCACTAATACTTTATTACCTACTCTAATCTTATCTTTTAGAGTATTTGGTATTATATAATCAAAAGTCTTATCTAAAGATTTAATATTATATTCTATTAGAACACTTGCGACCATTATTCGTAATATACTCCAAATAAATCAATAAGTTCATCTAAACTTTTAATTGTTTTAAACTCTCCTTCTTCACGTTCTTTTACAAATTTTACAGGTATTCCCCCCTTAGATTCCCAAGATCTTAAATTACCAGAATAGTCATCTACAAGAATAGCTCCTTTACTATGAACCATTTCTGTTTTTTCAAGTTGTTTAGGAGTTAAAACAATAGTTATATCTTTAAAATATCTTCTTAAATAATTAACTTTAACAATACCTTCTTCTAATGAATTTATATGAGTTAATATTGATATTTGAAATATATTACTATTTTTAAGTTTATCAATACACGCAATTGAATTATTTAAAATATTGCCATCATTAATTATTTGAGAATAATCATATTTAGCAAAGAATTCCCTTTTAGCAGTCTCATCGGAAGTATCAACATTATTATCTTCTAAAGCTTTATATAAATATGGAATAGTATCCATAATTACACCATCAAAATCAATATATAACTCTTTCATAAAACACCTACTTAATAATTACTTTTTTAAATTGTTTTTTACCCTTTTGAACAAGTACTCCACCATCTTTGATAAATGATGAATCTATAATAGTTTTTGGATCATTTATTTTATCACCATTTATACTGATGGCATTTTGTTCAACCATACGTCTTGCTTCACTCTTAGATGGAAACATTTCTGTTAACATTAAGAAATCAACAATTGATATATTAAGTTCGCTACTTGCTTCAATAGTTTCAACTTCACCAGATATTCCACCAGAAGCAAATATTTCTTCACTCATTTGTTTTACTTTATCAGCCTCTTCTTTGCCATGCAAAAATTTTATCACCTCATATGCAAGTGTTTTTCCGGCAAGCCTTTTCTCCGGTTCTTCTTTCAAAGATTTTTCTAATGAATCTATTTCTTCTTTTGATAAAAATGTAAACACTTTTAAATAACTAATTACCATTTCATCTTCTGAATTCAATAAATATTGATACATATCATAACTTGATGTTTTTTCTTTATCAAGCCATAAAGCATTACCCTCACTTTTACCAAATTTAACACCAGATTTTGTTGTTACAAGAGGCATAGTAAAAGCATAAGCTTCTTTACCAAGTTTTTTTCTAATTAAATCTATCCCAGAGGTAATATTTCCCCATTGATCTTGACCGGCAACTTGCATAACACAATTTTCATGTTCATATAAGTACATAAAATCATATGCTTGCATTAACTGGTAACTAAACTCAGTATAAGAAATACCTTCATTTAATCTTCTTTTAACAATATCTTTATTTAACATATATGGAACATTAAAATATTTACCAATATCCCTTAAAAAATCAATAAATGACATATCTTTTAGCCAATCATAATTATTTACCATCTTACAGTGTGGAAAATATTTGTTTAATTGGTTTTTAATACCATCTACATTTTTGAAAATAATAGATGTGTCTTGCATTTCTCTTTCTTTAGTAGGCCTTGGATCTCCGATTAATCCAGTTGCTCCACCAACTAAAACTATTGGATGATGCCCATATCTTGCTAATCTTTCACAAATAAGAAATGATGATAGATGTCCTAAATGTAAACTATCTGCAGTTGGATCTGTTCCAATATAAAAAGTCATACCTCCGTTATTTAATTTTTCTTTAAAATCTTCATTATTAGTCATGTCTTTAATTAATCCGCGATATACTAAATCCTCATAACAATTCATAAATATCCTCCTCAAAAAACAAAAAAATGGTATCAAAGAAAGTCACAAGGACGGTACCATTTCTCAATTTCGCTCTAATGTTTTATAGCTCATCAGCTTAATAAATTCATAATACTGTAATTCATTAAAGATATTTGTTTATTTTCACCAGCCATAAACTCTCTACAAAAACATTCTTTAACTACTAAAATATTAATCAACATTTATCTCAAAATTATTTTAACATAGAGATAATAAAATATCAACAAGTTAAAATTGATGAATTTAAATATAAACTTTTATTCTATTAATTAAAATATATTTTTTATGCCTAATTAAAAATAATAATTCATAATAATTATATGCATACAAAAAATATTTTTTACTTATTTGCATCCCAAAACTCACTATGTTAATATGACTTAGACACATCTTAATAGAGGTTAGTGTGTGCTCCTTTATTCTATAAAAATAAAGGAGGTGATGATTTATGTCTAGAAAAGATTTTTCATTCTTTGTAATAATCATCCTCTTGTTTGCTTTAGTATTTATAGTACTACTGTCTAAATAAAAATCACACTAGCCTTAACAAGGGCTAGTGTGCAAAACCTTTAAGGAGCACACCTACTCTTTAAGGTGTGTCCTTTTTTATAATACGTAAGTTTCCTTACACATATTCATTATACCATTTTTTATATTTTTTGTATACATAACTAATAATTATTAGTTAAAAATAATAATATAATGGATATTAAAAAGCTTTATAAATTAAAAGAAAATATACCTGATTTAGTAATTAGGGAAATTAATTTGCAAGAAAGACAAAAAGTATATATTTTAGTTATTCAAACATTAACTAGTGAAGATAAAGTAAATGATTTTATATTGAAATATTTTTCTAACAAAGATTTATTCAAAAATAAAACTAATATAAAAAAATCTATAAGTGAATTTATACCCTCAATTAACTTTCATGAAATAACTAATTATAATGAAGTATTAAATTATTTATTTAATGGATTTACTGTAATACTTTCAAATAAATTTAGTGCTTCTTTTGAAACAAAAGCATTAATAGATAGAGCTGTATCAGAGTCTTCTTCTGAGCCATCCGTTAGAGGGCCAAAAGACTCTTTTAATGAAAATTATCAAACTAATATAGGTCTTATTAGAAGAAGAATAAAAGATGAAAACTTGTATTTGAAAGAAATAATTTTAGGAAAAAAAAGCAAGACTAGAATCGGTATCATGTATATGAATGATATTGTATCAGAAGATTTATTACATGAAGTATATGAAAAATTAAATAGTATTAATATTGAATACATATTAGATTCTTATACTATAAAAGAACTTATTAAAAAAGAAAATAAAACACTTTTTCCAACAATAGCATCTAAAGAAAAACCAGATGAAATAAGTGTTGCTCTTTTAAATGGTAAAATTGCTATTATTGTTGAGAATAGCCCTAATGTACTCTTAATACCCACTCTATTTATAGATTCATTTAAAAATAGTGAAGATTATTATGAGAAATCCTTCTATGCATCATTCATTAGAATAATAAGATTCTTTGCCTTCTTCTTAGCAATTTTTCTACCTGGTTTTTATCTTGCATTAATAACAATTGATCAGCAAGTCCTCTCTTCTGATTTATTTATAAATTTTGCTTCTCAAAGTGTTGCAGTTCCCTTTCCGTCAGTTATTGAAGCGATACTTTTAACAATTACATTCGAAATACTTTATGAAGGAGACTCTAGAACTCCGACTTCTAGAGGAGCATCTGTTTCAATACTGGGAGCTCTTATATTAGGTGATGCTGCAGTTAATGCAGGACTTGTATCCCCTATTATGGTTATAATTATTTCAATATCTTCAATATGTTCGCTTTTATTCATATTTGTAGATTTCCAAGGATCAATTAGATTTTGGAGATACTTATGTATGATTTTATCATCTTTATTTGGACTAATTGGTTTTATAGTAACATTTTCCCTTTTATTAATAAATCTATGTTCTATTAAATCTTTTGGAATTCCATACTTAACTCCATATGTTCCATTTTATAAAAAAGAAGCCTTAGAAGACGGAATAATAAGAAAAGAAGAAAGTTCATCTAAAATAGATAAGAATTATTTAAGGAGTAATAATGGAAAAAATTAAATATATATTTTTAATAATAATATTTATATTTGTATTAACCGGATGTGAAACCCATAAAGAAATAAGTGACCTTGGTATGGTTAGTGCAATGGGAATAGAAAAAAAAGATGACAAATATTTAATTTCAGTACAAGTTGCAAATATAAAGAAAAGTACTAAAATGGGAACTGATAATTCTTCAAAAGTAACTCTTTATACTGGAACTGGTAATACTTGCTTTGAAGCAATAAGAGAAATATCAACAAAAAGTTCTAAAAAATTATACTTTCCACATATAAAAATAATTGTAATAGATGATGATATTATAAATGAAAATCCAGAAGAAATAGTAGATTTCTTTGCTAGAGATAACGAAGGAAATATGAATGCTTATATACTTGTCTCAAAAGAAAACACTCCAAGTGAAATTCTATCAACAATAGCCGCATTTGAAGATGTGCCCGCAGAATACATATATAATTCAATAATGTTAAGCGAAACTGCTTATGGTAATACTCATATTCTTAAATTTGATGATTTTATTAATTATTTAATAAGACCAGGTATAGATCCTATTTTTACAAAAATAAGTTTAACAAGTGATAATAATATTAAAAATAATACAGAAACATTAAATTCAATAAATCTATCTTCTTATATAAGCCTTGGGAATCTTTTAGTATTTGATAAAAATAATAAATTAGTAGAATTAACCAAAGAAGAATCAATTGCTTTTAATATAATAAATTCTAAAGAATCAAACTCTATTATAACTTTAAAATGTAGTAGCAATGATTCATATTACACTTTAGAACTTATGAATAATAAATCAAGTATAGACTTTGATCCTAAAAAAAATAATATAAATATTTATTTAAATCTTACTTATAGTATATCTGATTATAACTGTGGTAAAAGTTTATTAAATAAAGATAATCTTAAAATTATAAAGAATAACATTTCAAATAAATTAGAAAAGGATATAAATACTTTATTAAAAAAATCTATTGATTATGAAAGTGATTTTATGGGATTTGGCTTAATAGTTAGATCAACTGACAAAAATTACTTTGATTTTAAAAATAAAAATTGGTCTAAAGAAGGACTATCCAAAATTAAATTTAATATTAATATAAAAATTAATTTAGAAAATAGAGGAGATCTTATAAACATAATAAAAAAAGAAGGTAAATATGAATAAAGATAAAATAAATAGTTTAGAATTTTCAAGTATGATTCCTTTAATAGTAAGTAATAGTATATTAGGAAGTGGTTTTTTATATCTTTATAACTATTCAAATAAATCAGCTATAATATCTATGATTATTGGATTTATTATAAGCATACTACCAATTGTATTAATATTTAAAGTATTTAATATGTATCCAAATTTAACATTAACAGAAAAATTAAAAACAATATTTCCAAAATGGATTTACTA
>JAEEGL012714345.1_pt1 | contig 24957 bp, 18 predicted proteins | sample 9134231 | NCBI WGS metagenome assembly JAEEGL01 (sample SAMN16246548, study PRJNA631951) | gut metagenome | biome: gut microbiome; feature: rumen; material: fiber-attached | host: Bos | place: Iran: Karaj | collected 2018-10 | reverse complement strand
TTCTAAAGATATCATATTCAATATTTTCAAGAATTAATTTAACTTTAGTAAGTAATAGAGTCAATTCTTCAGTATCAAGCTTTTCTTTATTTTCTGCTTCATACTTAGCTACTACTTCTTCTTTTACGGCATCAATTGCTGCATATTTTTCAAGTTTTTCTTTAATTCTCATTGCTTTATCTAGTTTATCACTAGCTAAGTCAGTTATTTCTTTAACTAATTCATCTTCTAATTCAATATGTTCATATTCCATCTTTTCTTCACCAATTTCACCGATGATTTCTTCTTGGAATAGGCATAATTCTTTAACTGCTTCATGACCAAACATAAGGGCTTCTAACATATCTTCTTCTGATACTTCTTTAGCACCTGCTTCTACCATGTTAATAGCTTGTTTAGTACCAGCAACTGTTAAATCTAAATCACTATTTTCTAATTGTTCTGGTGTTGGGTTAATAATAAATTCACCATTAACTCTACCTACTTTAACACCAGCAATAGGTCCATCAAATGGAATCTTACTTATACATGTTGCAAGACTTGATCCGAACATAGCTGTTAATTCTGGAGAATTATCGGTATCAACTGATAAAACAGTATTTACTACTTGTACTTCATTTCTAAAATCCTCTGGGAACATTGGTCTCATTGGTCTATCAATCATACGAGCAGCTAGTGTAGCAGCATCGGTAGGACGACCTTCTCTTTTAATAAATCCACCTGGTATTTTACCAACTGAATATAGTTTTTCTTGATAAAGTACCATTAATGGGAAAAAGTCTGATAAGATGTTTGCTGTTTTACTAACTACAACAGTTGATAGTATAACAGTATCCCCGTATCTTACTAAAACTGACCCATGAGCTTGTTTTGCTACTTCACCATGTTCAACTACTATTTTTCTTCCCCTGAAATCTTTTTCAAATACTTTTTTCATTTTTCCACTTCCTTTTTATCAAAAATAAAGACACTATAAAAACAGTGTCTACTTTCTTAATCCTAATTTACTAACTAAAGCTCTATATCTTTGTACATCAGTCTTCTTTAAATAATCAAGTAAGCTCTTTCTTTGACCAACCATTTTTAATAAACCACGATTTGAATGATAATCATGTTTATGAACTTTTAAATGTTCATTTAGTTCATTAATTCTTTCAGTTAGTAAAGCAACTTGTACTTCAATAGAACCTGTATCATTCTTATCTAATTGATATTTCTTAATGATACTTTCTTTAGTTTCTTTCTTTAAAGCCATAATTCCTCCTTTATAATTTTATTCACCAAATCGGAGTAAGAGAACGAGGATTTCTACAGACTACGAATCAGTACCTATATAAATATACTCTATTCTTGGTAATAAATCAAGTGTTTTTTTATTTAATTTTTATTACTTCATCATTAAACTTTTCTTCATATCTAAGTTTTAAGATACTAAGCATTTGAATATAGTAATCCATGGCCTTTTCATTATCACCCTTTTTAATACAATCCAAAACATGAACTAATACATTTTGAACGATATTACGACATAATTCTTCTGATTCCTCGTCTTCCATAATAAACTGAGCCATTTTTGGTCCTTCAAGATCATACATACCTAAGAATTTTTTATATTTTTCATTCTTCTCTAAGTATTCTTCTCTAAAACTATGTAATAATGCAATACTTTCATAATCATCACTTAAACCAAGTTTATCAAAGATAGCAGTTACAACATACCATCTACAATATCTACAACGATTAGATAATTCTTCATAATTTTTTCCATGATCAGTTTTGTGATAAGAACATTCTTTTTCAGTTAACTCATAATACCAATTACGTTTTGTACATTTACATTTGGTATTTCTTCCACTAACCCAATCATTAGTATTCATGTAAATACAAGAACCGCATCTTCCATCAAATTTACTTTCATAATTACTCATTAATAACACCCCACAAAAGAAATTATAATATATTTATTTAATAAAATCAACAAAAATGGGACGGTATACGGGAGTCGAACCCGCGAATACTAGAGCCACAATCTAGCGTGTTATCCGTTTCACCAATACCGCCATGTAAAGACTATAACTAGTCTAATACACATCCTCCCTATTAACTTGAGGATATAAATATTTCTTTTTATTATAATAATATGCCCATTCACAATCTCCAAATGAGAAGTGCCACCATTCTCCATCATATGGAGCAAAACCTACTTTCATCATTACTTTACGAAGTAACATACGATTATTAAAAGCATATTCGCGAATATTTGGATAATTAACATAACTTTTATAATTATTATAGTCATGTACTTTTGTACCAAAATCAATTATTTCATTATTCATTACATATATTTTTTTTATTTACTTTATACAATTCTTTTATATATGTTCTTGAACCAATTAGTTTTAATACTTTTTCAACTAATTTTCTTGTATCTTTTACCCAATATTTAAATTTATCAGGAGAAAAAGTTTTATTATTATTTAACCAATTCTTAATAATTATTGAAAAGAATGCATCTCCCGCTCCACTATCATCAACTTCATTAATTATTTTCTCTAGTGGATATTTATAAATATTATCTTGATATATAAAATCATTACCATTTATACCACGTGTTATTATTAATAATTTAGTTTTAATTATTTTGTTGATATCATTACATCTAAGTCTTTTTATTAAGTACTTTTCTACCCGTTCATTCATATTAATAATTTCAAATTTATTACTTAGTTTGTTAATTATTTCTTTATTACTTAGACTTTCTAACTCATTAAATGAACCTAAATCTAGTAATTTAATATTCTTAGTATTATCAATAATATATTGATTATTGGTATTTAAATTATCAAAAAGTAATATATCATCAGGTAAAATAGTTTTTAAAATATAATCTTTATCAATATAACTATTATCATACCAACTATTTTTTTTACAATATGGACAATATTTAATAGATCTAAATACTTTTTTATTATTCTCATACTTAGTTAAAATATGATAAGTTTTAGTATTTAAATTAGGGATTATTTTAATATCATTTTTAACATTACAATCATTTAAACTATCAATACATATTTTACCTAAATAATCATCTCCACAAGATCCATATACATAAGTATCAAAACCCATATATTCCAAGTTACATACTATGTTACAAGCTGACATACCACCAAAAGCTCCAATAATATTTAATTTTTCATCGTAATAAACGTCACAGACTAAATCGGTTATACTAACTATTCTCATATTCCATACCTAACTTAATAGCTACATCAACCGCTTCTTTAGGAGTTTTGGCGACTAAACACTTAATTCTATTCCTTTCATCAAAATATTTATTAGCCATTTTTTTAGACCATCCAGGAAATTTATCAATACAAACAATTGGTATATTAGCTTGATATGCAATACCCATTTCAGTAAGTGTTCCACTACCTCCACCAATTGCTATAATCACGTCACACGATAAAACTAAAGTAAATTCTCTTCCACCACCCATTTCAAGACCACAAGGAATGATAATAGTCGGTTTAAAATCTCCATAAATATCTTTCTTTTTACCTGGAGTAACTCCTAGAGTTATTCCATTATATTTACTTGCTTCCATTGCTGCATTTGTTGATAATGATGAGTATTCTTTTTCTGCTCCATAAACAAGAATATTACCACTTTTTGCTATTTCTTTACCTATTTCTTTAGCAAATTCCATTGCTTCTTTTGAGTAATTCAAATCTTCTGCAGATCCCATTACTCCAATTTGTATTTTTTTCATAATTACCTCCATTATTTAACAAAAAAGACTATATAGTTGCCTATATAGTCAAAGATTCTTTTTGATATAGACAACAAGCACCACTAAAAGCACTTGCTGTCACATTAAAGTTAATGTCGACTTGACAAGTGCAAGAATAAATGATGATGATGTCTAAAAATAAATGTTTCCATTATTCTCACCTCTACTTAAATAATAACTTATTTATTTTATATTGTCAAATAATTATTATGTTAAATAACCTGGATTAGTTTGTCCACCATCGACATGAGCATATGTTTTATTAATATAATTAGAATCAAATACTGTTCCACTACCACCAACTAGATGTGTACAATTATAGAACATATTAGTATCACTTGTTACACTGTTAGTACTCCAATTACTACCTACTTTAATTGTTGTTAATGCATTATTAACTGGGGTTAAAGTATTATTATTATCCATCTCTCCCATAGCAAACAATAAGTTCATTTCAGTAACATTACTTGTATTAAAACTACTCAAGTCAATTGTTGTTAAACTAGTAGTTCCAAAGAACATTCCAGCCATATTTGTAAGACTTGTTGTATTAAAACTTGATAAATTTAAACTTGTGAGACCTGTACAATTAGAAAACATTGCAGCCATGCTAGTTACATTACTTGTATTAAAATTAGATAAATTTAATGATGTTAATGATGCTGCATCAGAAAACATTGTATTCATTTCTGTAACTGAAGAAGTATCAAACTCATTTAATCCAAGAATATTTTCCAAATCAGAGCATCCTTCAAACATAGCCATCATATTAGTTACATTACTTGTATCTATTCCTCTTAAATCAATGGTTTTTAAGTTTGCTAATCCAAAGAAAGCTGCATTCATACTAGTAATATTACTAGTATCAGCATTTCTTAAAATAAATTCTTCAACATATGGTAAATCACTAAACATAAAGGATAAACCTGTTTGAGTTCCAAAGTTAAAGTTAGTCATGTTTACCTTTGTTAAACTAGTACTTCCAACAGTAGAGAACATATATGAACTAACTAGATAATCACTTCCTAGATTTGATACATTAATTGTTTGAAGACTAGTACATCCATTAAACATACCACTCATATGTTGAATACTACTAGTATCTAAGTAACTTAAATCTATATCCGTTAAACTACTACAATTACTAAACATTGATGACATATTAGTTACATTACTTGTATCAAAGCTATGTAAATCAACACTTGTTAAACTACTACAATTTTGGAAGAATCCTGGCATTAATGTTACTTCACTTGTGTTAACATTATTAAAGTTTATTTTTGTTACATTAGTAAAGTTCATAAAGAATCCTGATGAAGACGACGGAAGATATGTTTCACCTGGACTTGCGATATAAAGAACAGTTCCATCAATCCATGCCTTTACCATTCCTTCGCCGTTTTCCGCAGTTATATCAACAGCATCTGCATGAGTATTTATCATTTCTTCACTCATTCTTATAAAGTTAATCTCAGTTATACTATCTTTTCTTCCTTCAAATGGTGCGGTTCCTTCAGATACTTGGAACAAACTATTTACATGATCTATATCATTTCTTGATGCAGGTTCTGGTACCCATACTCCTTCATTAGCTTCTACTCTAATTCTAAAACTTAAAGCATTATTACCAGTTAAACTATTCCATTCATTAGTAGTTATTACTGTTCTTCCTCGAACCCAATCATTAGTTGTTCCCATATTATCTGTTTCATTACCATCAAATGTATCAGAAATAGCGATATGATCAAGATCAATAAATGCACGTATTCCAATAGTACCATTTATCTCTGCTACACCATTTCTTATATAACCTACTAATAGGTAATCATCATCTTTTACTGTTTCACTTGCTAATACTTTATAAATAGATGTATTACCACCACGATTAGTAAAATAACTATCATCACTAGTACCTAATTCACCAGTTTTCTCAGGTGTTACAATAATACCAATTGGTAAATTCTTATGTAGAGATGTCTCCATATGTACATCATCTATACTAACTAAATATTCTACACCATCTCCATAATTAGTATCTCCTGATATAGTTAATAATACTTCACTAGAATTAGTACTATCATTAGGAGCTGCTTCTCTTGATATTGGGAAAATATCAGTTAAATTAATATTATTTGTTTCACTACTTGCAAAATGTACACTACCTACTCTTAATACATTTGCATTACCTGTTCTTGTATAGTTAAAAAATGAATAAGTTACGCCAGTTAATATTAATAATAAACCAACGACACTAAGTATTTTTGCATATTTATGAAATTGTCTATTATTATTAAGTTTTTCCATATACACCTCTATTATAATTTAATTATATTATAATAATAGTTAATAGTCAATTAATAAAAGAAGAGACTATATAGTCTCTTCTATTGCATTATTAATTATTTGATCTAAACTATCTAATCTAGCTTCTCCTAAATCACTTAAAATAGTTTTTTCTTTACTTTTTAATACTTTTAATAGTTTATTCATAGATGGAATTAAACTTTTCTTTTTCAAGTTATCAAATATTAATACATAGTTATTTAATTTAGAATATGTACCATAATTATTACTCTTTATATAAGCTTCATAAAGTTTTTTAAAAGAATATAAACTTATGGAATTAAATCTATTATCAGATAATATCTTAATAACAGTATATATATAGTTATTATTAATAGATTTATCTAAGATACTTTCATTATTATTATTCTTAATATTTAATAGGACATCTTCTCTTTTTAATACTTTTTCAAAGATTTCTTTAATATCAAGATAATTATGACTAACTAATAAATGCATAAATGTATCACCATCATTATTTTGATGATTAATACTTATACTAGGATTACTAATATATTTACTTATTAAATCATAATCTTTATTTTTAAGTAGTTTCATTAGAATATTATTACCATCTAAATCAACCATATTAAAATTATAATTTTCTTTTTCTAGAACCTTTTCATATACATCACGATAATTATTTTTTAAAGCCACGAATACCAGGGATGGTTCTTCTTCAACTGCATCAATGGCTTGTTCTATATCATAAAACATAAACCCACCTCTTCCGTGATGACTATATATTTTACCATAAAATGCTTAAAAAGTCAAAAAAAAGAGAGGTTTTCCTCTCTAATTTCTAATTATTATTAAGATGTAGCTGTTGGACTAGCTGTTGATGGTGGATCTAATGAGAATCCTAAATTGAAGCTAACTTTACCACCAGATGCTGTATTTTCACAGTCAATATCTTGTCCTTCAATCCACATGTATACACGAATCTTTGTTACACCAACAGGAAGTTGTGCAAATGCAAAGTTTTGATTATTTCCGAATGTTGATGTTAAATCAGGATTAACAAGTTCAAATTTATCAGGATCTGTACTATTTAGTACTGTTCCAGAATTTGCTGTTGCAGCATTATATTCGAATGCAGCTTTTACACCATAATATGATACAGGGTTTGCATTTCCAGTAGTTGTAAGTCCTGTTTTACCATAGTTATCACGTCCATTAACAAGACCATTGTTAGTATGAACATCATAGTTTGGTTCATAAATTAATACTGTAGAACCAGTTGTACCTTTAATAGCTCTTAAATCAGCAGGATCTGTAGTTGATTCATTACTACCAAGGATTACAAATCCCATACGTCCAGCATATTCAATAAATGTATTAGGTCCACCTGATGCAGTAGTAATACCTGTATTACCAGTTAAATATATTTGTTTGTTTCCTGTTTCTCTAAAATCTAGTTTTAAGAATAAGTCAAACGCAATATAGTTAATATCTGTACCATCTGTTTGAGATACAGTATTTAAGTAGTTAACACCGGTAGATTCATCTGATACAATAGTACCTTTATACATATGTAATCCAGCTGATGGTCCTGTTGCATTTAAATAAACTGATTTAACAGTTGATACTGGGTTAATTTGATTAGCTGCAGCAGGAATTTGGTTTACTGCTCCAGTATAACCAGTAGTAATATCTGTTTGAGTAATCATAGATTTCCAAGTTTCAGCATTAGTTGAAATTTGAATACCTGATCCACTAGCTACACTAACATCAATTTCTTGAACACTAACAGTATAATTTGATGTGAACCATGCATAAGTACTAGTAGTTAATCCAATTAACGTTAATATAAATGCTACTAATAGAAATAACAATCTACCATGTTTCATTCTATCTGCAATAATAGCAAAAAAGCCTCTCTTTTTACGTTTTTCTTCTTCTTCGTTTTTCTTTTTTAAGACATTGTATTCGTCCATCTTTTCACCTCTATCTTAACAAAATTAGTTTATCATATATTTTTTTTCAATGCAAGCATTTTTCGTCATATTTTTTTAAAATTATTATGTATCACTATCTAGTATTTGAGTAGACTCAATATTAATCTCAATCATTTCCGCAATTCCACTATATCTTGAATTTATAAAATCATCTGGGAAAGTAAATAATATCGTGTAATAATCTGTTTTATCTTCACTATAAAGCATTGTATTATATGCTGTATATATATGCCTAAAATGTGTACCATTATAATCTTGTACAACAGTATCGCTACTAACATAAGATTCTGCATCATCAATATCTAAAGTATTAAATAAATCATACTCTATTTCCATATTAGTTGTTGTTCTAATATGAACGCGATATTTTATATTAGTATCTGCATGATCATCTTCATTATAATTACTTACCGAAAATGAATATTTATATTGACTATTATCAGGTACTACATCAGGTAATCTAACATTAACTGTCTGATAAGTATCATCTAATAAATATATCGCTGTTCTAATACTATTTTGTGATGTAACAGCTGTTTCATATCTAGATGAAGTAAATATATCCATACTAAGAAAAATTAGTAATAATCCAACTAATATAAATAACATCAATGATATAGAAAGACGTTTTTTATTAAACATTTTCATAAAAACCTACTTTCTCTTTATATCAGAAATATCGATAATTTGTGTTGCATCTAAAGTTTTTTTCTTCTTATCATTTTCTTTTATCTTTTTTACTTCATTTAAATCTAATATTTGTGTTGCATCTAATACTTTTTTAACTCTTTTCTTTCTTCGACTAATTACTGCTACCTTCTTATTTACTTCATCTTCTATTTTTTGATCAATTTCTTTTTGAGCTTTCTTAGAAGATACAATCTTTATAGCATTACCATCATATGAAAATAAAATACTAAATACAAATAAGGTTATAAGAATTAAAATAATTACTTTTGGAGTTAAAATAACTTTTTTCCATATTCCTACTTGAGGCATTATTTTAACTACTCTACCTAATACTAATCCTTTATCTATTGGATTATCATTAACATTATTTGCATCACCTTTAGTAATAATATATGTATCAGTTTTACTAACTACTCTATGGGTAATAAACTCTTCCCCACTTTGATAAGTAATAATATCTCCAACTTCATAATCATCATTTATCTTAACTAATACTGCATCACCAATATTAATTTCATCTTTCATACTTCCTGTAGCTACTTCAAAAACTGAATAACCAAAGAAATTTACATAACCTTTATGAAGAACTTTGATAGAAAAAACACTATATGCACATATAATAATCGCAATAATTACAAGAACTATTAATATATTAACAATCTTGCCAATTATCTTTTGTATTATCTTCATATTCTTCTCCTATATCACATTTCAACCATTATTAACTTCAGCTGTTGGTGTAGGACCTGGTTCACCATTTGGTGTAGGACTTATAGTTGGTTCTGGTGTAACTGGAGTTATTGTCTCCCCTAAATATTGTTTAAAAGTAATTGTTATTGGTATTTCAAAATCTTCACTGTTGCTTCCATATAAAGAATCTACTTCATTATTATTTTCATTATTAGTCCATGTAATATAAAATCTAATTGTTGTTGTATCACCACTTTTAATATCTACTAAAGGAATAACTCCTGCATAAGTATAAGGAGCTACATATATTAAATCTGGTTTACCAACATTTTCTATTCTTGTAAGCCTAATTTGAGAATTAATAATATAGTCAGTTCGACAAACTATTTCATAATATATACTAACATCTGTATCATTTGGATCAATTTCTATTTCAAAATATCCACTAGTTCCTGGTGCAAAATAATCTTCTCTAACATTAGAATCACTATTTACTTTAACACTAGAAATAGTAAATGTAGTAGATTCATTAATCATTGAATCATTAACACTTATTTCCCACTTACCAATATCACTATTAACAATAAATTCTTTTTCACTTTCAAACAATGCAAAACTTACTGATAATTCATAAGCAGTAATTGATAATAGAATAACAAAAAGAATAATTAACCATTTTCTCATAATTAATTATTTTTCTTGTTGCCATATTTAAGTTCTGTATAAATGGCAAATATTTCAATCATAAACATTACAAAGAATGGAACAATTATTATTAAGAAGAATCCCCATCTTGATAATAATACATTAAGTATTCCACCAATAGTTTTGTACTTAGCTGCATCATTTACTCTACCAGCAAGAAATTCTGATGAGAATGATTTTCCAGGTACTGTGAATGTTGTTTCTTCATCATTAATTACTTCTCTAGAAGTTATATTTCCAAGATTTAATGTATTCTTAGAAAATTCTGTATCATAGAAGAATACTGCATCACCTATTTCTACATCACTATTCTTTGGTTTAGAAAGAACAACTAAGTCTCCTTTTTCATATTTTACTTCTGGAATTTCTTCTTCAACAGCAAACAATACTTTATTTCCAAATTGTGGATATCCATAATCGTTTTTCTTTAACAAACAAATTATTGAAAATAGTGCAAATATAAAATAAATAAATCCAATAAAACCAAATAAAAACTTCAATACTTTTTTCATTATATCACCTACTTAAATATATCATATTTTACTTATAGTATCAACATTATGACACTTTTTTTATGATTTCATCACTTTCTAAAATGAAATCTATTTCATCAATATCAATCTTTAAATCTTCTAATGCATAATAAATAATGATATTACCAATTGCTTTAATAAAACTATCTAAATTATCTACTGTAAAACTATCTACTGTTAATGTTAAACCTAATAAACGATATTTATCAAATACTATTAAATTTAAATCATCAACATTCTTATATTTAATATTCTCTATTAATGCATTATAAGGACTATATAAATTACGATCAATTTCTTTAATTATTTCATCAACATCTATTTCATTATTTTCCGCAATCTTTTTCATAAATAAATATGATTTACCAATTAAATAATAATCTTTAATCGTTGGATTAACAAAAGAAGCTATCTTTTCTTTATAACGATTTTCTTCTAATAATTCATATTTATCTCCTAATTCAGTTAAACTATCTTCTACTTCTTTCTTTAATAAATTAGGATTTTTTGGTTTAAATAAACCTTTACTAGTAAGTTTCTTTCTTTTCTTTTGAATATTCTTTATTAATCCACTAATCTCTTTATTAACATCACTAACAAGATTCTTATAGTTTTCTCTTTCTTGATATAATTTATCTACTTCATCAAGTACTATTCTATCTTGATAAATAAACTTTTCTTCTAGTATTGACGCATATAATTTAGTAAATATTTCTTTTTTATTAGCAATACTATTATCAATATATTCACTAGATAACTTATCTATCTTATCTTTTTCATAATCACTAGCATTTATTTCACTATTAATAAACTTTTCATAGAAAACACCAGAATTATGTAAATAATTATCATTACTTTGTTTAACTAATTCACGATATTTACTAAGTAATACATCATAACTATTATTATATTCAGATAAGATTAGTTTTCTTGCTTTAACTACATAATCATCAAATTTCTTTTCATTACTAAAATATAAATATTTAAAGTTTAATAAAATGTATCTTAACATATCATGACTTTTCCAGAATAATCTTTCAAAAGTCTCTTTAACAAGTGGTGAATTACAATTACCATTCTTTCTTTCTTTTAATAAGACATCCATATATTCTTCAATACTACTACTAAAATAGAAATCTTTTTTTGTAAGAATAATTCCTGCTTGTTCAAAAATATCTAATATCTTATTTATATTATTATTATAGGAACTTAAATCATCATCATAATATTTATATAGGCCATAGAATAACTTATCTAAACCAAGTATTTCATAAGGAGTTTGGTGTGGATTAAAATAATTTAGTCTTTTACCTAATAGAATAATTGATTTCTCTAATGTATTTTCATGGGAAACATTATATTTTTGTGATAATAAAGTATTCTTATTTTTAATATAGTTTAGTACTTCTTTTTGTTTAGCTAAATAATCAGCTTTCATTACACTAACTTGTTCTTTATATTTTTTACGATTATTAGTGCTATTTTGAGGAAGAACATCTAAAACTTTATTATCAGCAGCTATTTTCTTCTTAATTTCATCAATCATTTTTTTCACTCTCCGCAATTTGTTTTTCTCTATCTTCTAAAGACTTTAGCATCGAACTTATTTCTTTATAAATATCTAAAATTTCTGAAAGTGCTACTTGATCTAATTTATCCTGCATAACTCCTCCTACCCTATATAATATATTATAACTAATTAATAATAAAAAATCTAGTATTATTAATAATAAATATAAAAATAAAGGGATATTCTCCCTTTATTTTATAATAACGTATCTAATTACATTACCAACATAACTTGTACCATCATATAGTCTAAATTCAAGTTTATATGTTCCAGTAACTAAGTTACTCTTGAAATGGAATTGATATGTATTAGTAGAGCTTACTTCATCAATTAAATCATATATCTTACTATTAGTTCCATATTCATCTAATTCGTTTGTAATATAGTCTTTTATATCTACTAAATTATAATCCATTTCATATACATCATCATAACTACGACGATATAAAGCTACTTTAATATTTGGATCAATAACTGCACCAGAATAATTAATTGTAGCATTTAACTCATCAGTCTTATTATCATTAAGACCAGTTAGACTAGTAAAGATTAATTCGTTTTCTGGAATAGTTGCACTAAGACCATATAATTCATTCATAAATCTAAATGTAACTGTAGCCGTTGAATTAGATTCAGTACCAAAATAAATACCATCTGTTGAATAGAAACCTTCTACTCTAATTGTATATAATCCTGATGTTAACGAACTATTTTCTGTATTTATCTTAATATTTCCATAAGCATTTGCAACCCTATCGGCCATCTTAATTCGAAGAGTACCATCACTTCTTGCATAGTGAGTTACACCATCTAAAGTAAAGCTTGTACCCATCAAGTCAACACCATTAACTTGATTACCATTAGGATCAAAGAATGTTATCTTTAAACCTAATTTTTGTTCATAATATGTTGTATCAATAATTCTTGTTGGTGAATTTTCATCACTTTGATTAAAGTTAACTGTAACACGTAAATCTTCAATATCACCAACATAAACCAGTGGTTTAGATACTGTTGCACTTACGGTTATGGCACTTTCATGATGAGCATGAATGTTATAAACTAAGTTACTTCTTTGAATACCTAAGACGGATCGAATTACTTCATCATCACCATCTAGCATATCAATAAGTAATGAACAATCACTCATATCATCAGCAATATTCGTATCACCAAAATCTACGATAAAGATAAACTCTTCTATCGCCCGGTGATTAGTACTATCATAATATATTGCGTTAGCTGTTGCATCATTATATTTATTAGTAGTATCCAAGGATCCCATCTTAACGAAACTAGATAATGGATACTCTATTTCACCAGTCGTATTAAAGTCCGCTCCAAATGTATTATTATCCGCGGCATTAACAATATAGTAATAATACTCTGGTGTTGAATCACTAGCAAAGTCAATCATTGTTATTTTAGTATTTACCGGTAGAATAACATTTGATGTTAATACACGATGATATCCGGTACGATAAATAGATTGATTACTTTCAGTATAAAGTGAATAATATGCACTTAAACTACTCTTCGAAGTAATATCCATTTTACTTGATGTAAACATTTGATATTGTCGTCCTGGAGTCATTGCTCCTTCATAATCATTCGAATCAAATAATGCTCGATTAATTGTAATATTAAAGTTAACATTTTCAACACTATTAGTTAAGTCATCTATTGGTGTAACTATTTGAATTGAAACAACTACTGTACCAACTAAACCTTCCGTTTGAATGTTTTTAGAGTGGTATAAATAGAAGACAAAACTTGGGGTAATATTCGAGTTTTCACTCTTATATGATGTAACACCTCGATATCTTGGTGTACTATCTGTTAAGAAATATGTATCACCTACTGTAACCCATCCAATACCTGGTTTAATCGCAAGACCTAATGTATTATCAGCTGCTGTTCCAGTACTTGCAATACGAGGAATGAAATCTGGACTAATGATTGATACATTAGCATCCAAATCATCATAATTAAATCCTTTTATATAGAAGGTTGTATTACCTTGAGCATTATTAATGAATGGGAATTCATAAGTACCTAATGTTGAATATTTACTAGCAGTAAGTTCAATATCATATGATTGAACACTAGCACCAATTACCCACATATAATGTTCAGCATCTTCTGGAGTTGGGGTAATATAGTCAACTAATATCTTACCGGCATTATTAGGATCTTCATAATTTGTATAGAATCCATCAACTTTAATATTATGACTATTTTCATGTAAACCAAGAACATAACTACCACTACTAAAGTAATAGAAATCACCTTCATCAGCTACTGAACCAGTAGTATAGCTAGTATCATATAAAGCTTTAATTATATTACCATTTCTGTCTCGTTTGAACATTCCAAAGAATGTCATACCATCAACTTCACCATAAGCTGTAACGTTTTGGTTAAGAGCTATATTAAGCACTTTATCTTCAAGCATATATAAACAGTTATTAGTTGATTTTTGTACTGCATGAGTTTCTTCATTAATTCTTACTGTAGCAAGTGTTCCATCAGCATTTAAACTTCTAAAGTGATTTAATAAGTTAGCACCACTTTCCAAGTATATTGCTGAATTATTTTTCAAATCTAATTGAGTAACACGACTAATACTAAATACTACTTGTGAATATTCATTAGTTCTATCGGTTGCACCACTTAAAGCAAAGTGAGAATTATCTACTACTACTAAATCAGCTCTTTGTAATGAAACATTATTTTTAATATTAACTGAATTACCATAATTACTAATATATACGCGGCTATATCCAGTTGTACGAGAAGCATTACCACTACCAAAGATACTACCAGCAATATCAAATACTGTATGACCTCGACCATTGATATTAATAATAATTCCTTGCGTAACACTAATAAAGTCAAAGTCGTATACTTCAGAACCAGATGCATTAGCTTCTCCACCACCAAAGACAGTTCCACCAACACTAATATTTCCACGAGAATAATTAGTGTTATTCATATATGTGGTAACAGCATCATAACCAAGATTAACAACGGTTTCACCATATAATACTGATGTATTAGCACCACCATAGACATTTCCACCAATAGCAGCACCAGTAATATTTACTACACCCATTGAATTATCATTAGCACTAGTTCCAGTTTGAGCAGCATTACCACCACCAAAGACATGGTTTGTAATACTTGATGCACCTTCAATAGTAATATTAGTATTATGAGTAACTTTAGCTGTTTCACCATTACCACCAGCATAAGCACTAGCCATTACTGTACCATTTTTTATTTTTAAATTAGTTGATCCAGTAACTTCACCATTGTTTCCTCCACCAAAGATATTAGAAACAACTGTTGCATTATCAAGTACAACATTAGTATCACCAGTAACTTCAGCATTATTACCTCCACCAAAGGCACTACCATTTATTGTACTTCTAGTATTAATTGAAACATTAGTATCACCTAATACTTCACCATTATTACCACCACCATATAGGTTATTAGTAACTGTTGAATTATTTCTAACTAAGACATTAGTATCATAGTTAACAGCAGCATTATTTCCTCCACCATAAACTGTATCAGAAATAATTGCACCATCAACTATTACACTAGCATTATCAGTTTCAGCATTATTACCTCCACCAAAGATATTACTAGTTGTACCACCATTTATATTAACATCAGTAGTAACTGTTTTACCACCATCATTATTACCACCATAAACATTATTAATTGTTCCTGCATCAACTATAACATGACTGGTTGTAATTGTTCCACTGGTGTTAGATCCACCAAAGACATTATAGGCACTTCCACCTTCTATTGTTACATTAGTTGTAGTTGCATTAGCTTCTTTACAACCACCAAAGATATTACTAATTGTATTAGTTGAATTATTTAAAGTAACATTAGTTGTTGTTGAATTAGCAGCATTACCACCACCATAAACATTACTAATTGTTCCACTATCAATATTTACATTAGTTGTAGTTGTTGTACCACCGGCATTATTACCACCATAGATAGTACCAACTGTACCACCATTTATATCAATATAACTTGCAAGTACAGTACCAGAGCGGTTAGATCCACCAAATAAATTAGTTGTTGTACCACCATTTACCGTAACATTAGATGCTGTACTTACACTAGCAGCTTCACCACCACCATAAAGGTTAGTAATTGTACCACTTGTAATAGTAACATTATCAGTAACAGTATCAGCACTACATCCACCACCATAAACTGTAGGAACGGTAGCACCTGCAATAGTAACATTAGTTGTAGTAGTTGTACCACCAACATTATTACCACCATAAATTGTATCTACTGTACCACTTGTAGCTGTAACATAACTAGCTAACACATTACCACTAGTATTAGATCCACCATAAATTTTAGTACTTGTTCCACCAGATAGACTAACATTAGTACTTACTGTAACACCAGCTTTATTACCTCCACCATAAGTATTAGTAACTGTACCATTACTTAATGTAATATTTGTTGTTCCGGTAGTAGCTTCATTACCTCCACCATAAACATTGGTAATTGTACCACCATTAATCGTAATAATACTTGTACTTGTCGTACCACCTAAGTTATTACCACCAAAGATATTTGTTGAATTACCTCCTGTAGTAGTTATATTAGATGTTGTAATATTTCCTGATTGATTAGAACCACCATAGATATTAGTAGCTGTTCCACCATGTAAATTAACGTTAGTAATTGGTACAGCTGCTTGATTACCACCACCAAAGGCATTAGTAATACTACTATTATTTTCTATATTTACTGTTGAACTAGTAGCGATACTATCAGCTTGGTTACCACCACCATAGACACTACCAATTGTCGTATTATTATTACCACCAGTAGTAACTGTAACAACACCAGTTGGACTACCACTAGCATTATTACCACCATAGACACTACCTGTATAAGAGCCACCATCAATAGATAACGAACAATTTCCTTGAACAGCACCACTTCCAGCAATTGCCGAGTCTCCCATGGAACCACAATAGAAGTCCCCTGTTACTGAAATAGTACCATTACCACTATTATCAACTGCTGTAGCTGCAATATTACCAATTATTGTTCCTAAGGCACTACCACCATAAACAGTTCCACTAATAGAAACATTACTATTATCTTGAATATTTAAATTAACTCCATCCGCAATAAAGGTATCTTCACCGTAACCCCCACCAAAGACGCCACCACCATTATTTGCATCAAGGCCAATATTTCCACCTTTAATATTAATAGTTACGGTACCAGCAACATTACCTTCTTCACAAGCACCACCATAAATAGCTCCTTGTACACGTCCAGAATTCATTGTAATAGCAACATCACCATATGAAGAAGATGAAACTGTATAACCAGTAATTGATGTTGATGTATAAGTACTTAACATGATACTACTTGCTGTGGTACTTAATCTCCATGAACTATCAAATACTAAATAAAATCTATTTGTATTAGTTATAACATTAGAATTAAATGTTGCTAAATAAACAGAATATGTATTAGTAGAAATACCCCAACTATTATTATTTGTACTATATCTTAAATAATATGTTTGAGATCCTCCCCAATAGTTACTTACCGAGCAAGTTAGCCTATTGTTACTTGAATCCCATGTCCAAACTGTTTGAGTAGAACTTGTTGTAAGTGATGCACCCCATCCTCCACTTGCAGTTAAATATTGTCCAGTTGATTTATTTCTAATTGTATAAGTATTTGTACCAGTTGAAGTAAATATCCAAATATTAGTATCTGGTTCAGTTGAAGTACTTAATCGAAGTCTTCCTGCACCACTATCTAATGAATATGCTGTATTAGAATTAGTGTTTGTAATTACATATTCACTACCACTAGTAATACTTGATGTATAGTTATAATTTACAGTAGATGATACTGTATAAGTTATATCTTTATAGAAAGTTTTATTAGTTGTATCATAATTCCAAACACCATTATTTGTATTTGTACTCATTGTAAGGCCTGGTGTACTTCCAGTTGTATATGATAAATAATGAGTTGTGTAGTTAGCATTTCTAATAGTATAACCAGTTCCTGATGAAGTAATTATCCAACGTGATGTATTAGATGGTTGAGATCCACTTCCAACCGTATTATTAGTTGTACCACTATTACTATTTTCCGTTAATAAATTTCTTGTTGTACCATTAACTTTATTAATCAAATATGTTGTACCACTAACTATTGATTTATCATCATCATAAACAACATTATAAATCGTTGATTCATTAATATTTACTGTACCAACACCATTTTTATTAGCACCACCATAAACATTTCCTTTAATCGTAGCACCATCTATTTGAATATTACTATCTCTTAGTACTGGACCAAAGTTACCTCCACCATAAACATTTCCTTCGATAACTGCTTCCCCACTAATATAAACATGAGAAGTATTAACTCGACCTGATGTACGATAACGTTGGTTACCATTTCCCGCACCTAAAACAGAACCATAATTAACTTCATAAAGTGATCCACTACCATTTGTACCAACGTGAGCATTACCACCAACATGAACGTAAGTATCACCACCAAGACGTCCACTTTGTTGTGATTCATCACTTGCCGCAACACCATTTGATCCACCTGATATACTATAAGCTATTTCTCCACCAGTAACTGATATATATCGATTACCATATGTTGTAGAAACACCGGCACCACCAACAATATTTTGAACAGATCCACCTTTTACATAAATCCTTGTAGCAACACCATTATTACCACTAGATTCAGTAATACGAAGACCACCATCAATATTAGCAATATTTCCACCTTCTACAATTAATACACGAGAAGATATATCATCACTAGTACTAGATGCATTTACCGTTAATCCACCAACATATATACCAGAATAAGCACGTGAATCATCGGTATTATTATTGAAATAGTACATTCCAATCGTACCACTCTTGATATTCATTAAATAAGCTATATCATGATAATTACTTTTACCATTAATTCCTGGGAAGTTCTTACTACCCATACGATAAAATAAATTTAATAAATCATTATCTTCATTAACTCGATCATAATCACAACCCATAGTTAAGTTAACTGTACCATAATAGTTATAGTTACTTGTACTTGAGTAATTATTTCTTATATGTGATGCCATTAAACCAGAATAACGACCACTTTCAATAATAAGTTTAAAAGCATTATTGTAACTACTTGAACCACCTACTGAACCATCAGATCCACCTTGGACATAAGCAAATGTAGTAGCTGATGTATTAGTCCAAGAAGTTGGGGTTAATCCACGACCTAATCTAACATTTTTACTGTTTCCAACTAGTGATGCATAATAAGTATTCATAGCTGTTTGAGTAGCATCATCGTCTATTGAATTATAACCAGTTGCAGTAATACTTAAATATTCAAGTTGCAAATCAGCTCTTGCAAATACTTGAGCATTATAATTAGTTGCGGTAGTAAGTGTCCATGTTGCATTACTTCGACTATCTATATGATCATATAAACTTGTAATAGTAACCGCAACATTAGTAGTAATAGAACTTGAATAATTAGAATTACTTGATGTACCACCAGTTGTAGTATTTTGAATATTACGATTAGTATAATATGTTAATGTTTTTAAATCAGCACCATTTCTATTATCACCAATAGTAAAATTACCAGAATCATATCTTACATAAAATGACTTTGTTTCATGAATATGTTCTGTAGTTACTGTTAATAAATCTACTTGAGCATTATTAGGATTATTTTCTAAAGTCCAACCATTATTGTAAGCAAGATACATTGTTTCATTATATTGATTAACACTTTCATTTAAGAATACTAAGTATACTGCTTGAGCATAATATGAACTTGTTGATAAAGCCCATGAACCATTATTGTTATATAAGTAATAATATCTATTATTTCTAACTTGGTAAAGATAATGATTATATGTATCATAAGTCCAATCGATGTTATTGCTACCACCAGTAATTAATGTTGTACTATTATTACCATTACGTCCTAAGTAAGCACCACCTTGAGTAGCAATACGATATGTACTACCATTTAAAGTAATAGTCCATCTAGCGGTATTTGGTACTGTATCATTAAGACCATAAACATTTTGTGATGGATTACCATAATTATTAACAGTAAGTAGTGTTGCATTATCACCACTAATAGTACCAATATAAGCCGTAGTTGCATAAACATCGGTTGTATACCAAGAACGATATACATTATAGTGAGTCATAGTAGCTGAGAATCTTCTATTCGTACTATTATAAGTCCAGTTAAAAGCACTTCCTAAAGCCAAACTCATCGTATTATTAGCATTAGAATAAGTTAAATACTGATTATTACTTACATTGCGGATAGTATACTCATTACCACTTACATTATCAATACGCCACTTAGCTGTATTAGATACACTATATGGATCAGTAACAAAATTATTACCTGCACCATCTAAAGCATTTTGGGGATTAGTACCTCTAGCTATCAAGTACTCATTTCCACTTGTAAGTGTTGCAGCATTATAATGATACAAATCATAATCAAATGTAAAATCATGGTAAAAACCATTTATATCCCCATCATATTGCCAAACATATGAACTACTAGATAGGCTCATTGAAATATTAAGACCATTTTGACTAGCAGTTAAATAACGATTGGTACTAAGATTTCTTATAGTATAACCACCATTATTACTTTGAACATTCCATCTTAAATTATCACTAATTTCCATATTTGCACTAAGAGTAGTAACACCAATAGAACCACTATTATCCGTTAATGCATAATATGTATTACCATTTTTGTAAGTTATTAATACATCCTCTTCAAAAGAAGTAGTTTCCGTATATGTTGTATTAATACTACGATATGTTTGATTAATAGAATTAGAGAAATTAATTGAATTACTAATATCACCAGTTAAAACAATAATATTAAGTTCACGATTATTTATATTATTAGTACGGTTTCTCAATAGTTCAAAAGCACGAGACCAAGAACCAACAGCTCTATCTCTTCTCGTACCATCAAATGTATCATCACCGCTTTCTCCACCTAAATAAACTACTGTAGCATCAGCCCAATCAGCATAAATATTTATGGTACTAACTGATGAATTTACAGTAATTCTTTGTACTTTAGTAAGTGAATCAGTAGTAATTGTACCATCAGTACTTGTCCAACCATTAAATCCTTTATGTTTTGGTCGATCACTAAATGGATTTTCTATTAATTCAAAACTTATTTGACCATTACTAACTGGAAAATATTTATAATAAACAAACTTATTTTGTCTTTCATCAGAATCAACTGATACATAACCAGTAAGACTATTATTACCACTTGGGTATCCATAATAGTTAATAGTTACCATCTTTAAATCAGATTCACTATAATTAACACTATTAGAATTAATATCACCAACATAATTCATACCTAACCAGTAATAATAATCACTAGCTAAATCATTTACATAAACTGTATCTCCCTCTATTTTAGAAGCATCTCGATTAACAATATCACTAAATGTTCTAAAATAAGATACAACAAAAAGAAGTAACACAACGAATACTGTAGAAATGATGATTATATTAAAACGATTAAACTTGAATTTCTTCATTTGTTACTCCTTTCATAGTTTTATGGATTTAAAGTAAATTGTATTTTATAACTTATATCTCCTTGACTAGCTCTATTTTCACTATCAACATCTTGTCCTTCTAGCCACATATATATTCTCATTTTTGTAATACCTGGTTGTAAATCAAATAAATAATTATTTTTATCATAAGCACTCTTTGTATAAATATCTATTTTTACTTTTTTAAATAAATTTGGATAATTATTTGAGTTAGCACTTTTAATATTAACTTTCGCACTATTAGTAACCGTACCAATTACTCCATCATACGTTAAGATACTTGCATTAGTAGTACTTGTTTCAATACCATAAATACTTCTAGCATTACTAACACCATGGGATGTATGAACATCATAATTTGGTTCCCACATAATAACATTATTTTCACTATTAGTTTTCATTCTTTGTACTGTAGCAAGTGCTGTTTCACTACTAGTATTTCCTTCATAAATAAAAGCTATTCTTGCGGAATTCTCGATTCCTTTAGTTTCCCCTTCTTTAGGAGAAACATATGATTCTTTACTAAGATATAGTGCTTTAGGCGCCGTTGTTTTAAAGAATACATCAAAAGCAATAAAATCACCTTCATTACTATATTCAGTAGTTCTTTCTTCAATCTTTCTATATGTCGTTAAATAAAAATCATTTGTTCCATTACTATCTGCTTGACCAAAGAAAATATTTAAATAACCATTAGCATCAATTCCTCCACCAGATGACATTGGTTTCATAATACCTGGTATTTGATTTAAACTAGATGGATATGTCTTATAAGCGTTTTTAAGTTCATCAACAGTTAACTCTGTTTTCCAACTAATAGCATTTTCACTAATTTCAAGACCACCATCAGTTTCTACATGAATATCAAAGAATTGCAAATCAGCAATTCTATTTGAACTAAACCATGCATAAGTAATTGTTGCTAAAAAGATTGATAGGAAGAAAAACCATATAAACAAGAATTTCTTTCTTCTTTTACGATATTTTTCCTCTTTGATATTCTTTTCTTCTTGCATACTATTCTCCATTTATACTATTTCGATATATAGTATCATCAACGATATCAGCTTTTACACTTTCTTCTTCTTGTTCAGTTGTATTATTATTATTATTATTACTTTCAACAACATTATTATTCATTTCATAATTTGTATCAGCTTTTACACTATCATCATATTGATTATCTTTACTCTCGTTATCATGAACACGATTAAATTCATCAGTATTAGGTTTAGTATCTTGATTTTCTTCAATATGCTCTTCAGTTATTTCCATATGCATTTTAATTTCTCCACCAAGAAGATTATCAACACATTCTGGGTCGTCTCCTTCTAACCAAATAAATACTGTTATCTTATCAATATCTCCTGGTTTAAAGTTCGTTCTGTTTTCTAACACTGGCATATTGTTTTTATAAAACTTAATCGTATCTTTTTCTGCTTCACCAGTAAGTGGATTAGCTTTGGCATATATTTTTTCATCATCATTAACAACTATTTTTACACGAATAGCTTCATCAACATTTTTAATAACATCATCAATATGAACTGAATACCAATAATTTTGAACTTCAGTACCTTGATTTTCTACAAAGAAGGTGTAAGCAATATAGTTATCACCATTATGATCTCCACCCTTAAAGTTTTTATAATCTTTTGGAAGCCATTCAACGGAAATATTATCCATAAACTTAAGTTCATTCGCATAAAGTCTTCTTACATGTTGTCTTCCTACATCATCGATATAAATAGACATACCTGCTTTAGTATGGAAATTAGGGTCTAGTGTAACTGTAAATGCACCACCATTATATGTAAGTGATAACACTACGAAAACAAGCATAAGAAGTAAAAAAACTATGCCAATAATAATTTTTGCTCTTTTTATTCTTTTCTTTCTTTTCTTTATTTTGTCTGCTGTATATACAACATAACCTTGTTTAGCCATACTCTCACATCCTATATTCTATATTGTTATTTTAACATAAAAAAATTGCCGAATCAATATTGAGACGACAATTTTATATATATTTATATATATAAATTATGTTTTAACTACTTACTTGAGTGAAATTAGCTGTAACACTTATTTTAGCAACACTTTCTTCTGCTAAAGTAGTTGCAGTATCAGCGGCATTATTCATTGTTTCACCATTACCATCAAGCCATTCAATGTAAACTATTAAATCATTAACACGTTGATCAGATAAACTAATTGTACCAGTTACAACACCATTATTAACTGTAACTGCGCTTCCATTCATTGTACAATTTGTAACACGAACATCACTTACAAGACTATTTTGGGCATTGGCAATGTTTATTGTGTAGTTAAAAGACAAATCTGTGCCAGATGCATCAATTCTAATTAGGAAATATCCGGTAGCAGTTGGTGCAATAACGCCACTAGCAATATTAGTAGTGCCCGCAAATACTGGCGTTATTAAATTAGATGTCGTCGAACTACTACGAATATCAAAATCATTAACTAGAATACGCCAACGAGCGATAGAAATATCAGTTGTTTCATTAACAGAAGATGTATACTTTGCGTAAGTGTCTTGTAATGTTGTAACAGATAAAAATAGACATATGCATGCAATTAGTAAGACAAACTTTCTATTTAATAACATAGACTCCTCCTACTAAAAGTATAACATGTGTCAATTTGTCATGTAAAGAAAATGTTAAGTATTTTTTACTGCTTTACACTTTACTGTATACTTTGTTGATCAACCCTAATCTCTGCGGCGATCGATATACAAGTCGTTGTATTATGGGTATTCATATATGTATAAGCATAATTTCCCCAATATGTATCAGTAGCATCATCACCTGACTCATATGGCCAAGTAATGTCAATAGTAAACTGTTCTGTTCTTCCGGGTAATACAGTGCTAGCTGTCAAGTCAACGTCAATTTGGAACGGATACGAATTAGCCAATATATTTACTAATTGAGCGTTAGTATAATTAGTTGATGTATATACAT
>JAEEGL015750823.1_pt1 | contig 24958 bp, 18 predicted proteins | sample 9134231 | NCBI WGS metagenome assembly JAEEGL01 (sample SAMN16246548, study PRJNA631951) | gut metagenome | biome: gut microbiome; feature: rumen; material: fiber-attached | host: Bos | place: Iran: Karaj | collected 2018-10 | reverse complement strand
TCAGATACAGGACGGATATGAAAACGGCGACCTTATGTTCGTTTACCGTAACCGCTACGCTCTGCCGGTCGGTGTTACCTACGATACCGCCGCCGATAAGGAGCGCTTCAATTCTTTCAGCGCGGATGCACTTCCTTATGCGGTCATGAACGAAATGTATTTTGAAGGGCTGGATATACCCGCGGGAATGAAGCGAAGCAGCACGGAATACGCGAAAAGATGCTCCTTTACCACCGAAAAGAAGCTTCGCGGCACGACCTCGCACGGTATGACCTGCTACGACCACACGGTAACACTGAACGACGATGTTTCCGACAGCTTCCTGTATATCACTTTCACCGGCGTGGATGAGAAGATCAGAAGCACTATACAGTTACAGCTGATGATGGTACACGCTGACCGCGAGACGACCTACTCCGCGCTTATACACAACCGTTATGCTGACTACAACTGGAAATTCCCGAACGATACATACACCATTTCGCTCGGCTATCACGAGAATGACGTAAATACGCTGGAATTCGCCACGCCGTTCAATTACGAGGACTTCTACATCTCGGCGGTACCGCGCAGCGTATATACCGACGCGTATGACTCACTTACCCGCGAGAAGCTTGAAGACCCGCAGCTCTCGACCAATACACTTACCGGACACATTACCGTTTCCGAAGAAAAGATGCTTTCCGTGAACCTCGTTTACCTGAAAGGCTGGAAAGCCTACGTTGACGGACAGCAGGTGCCGATTTACAAGGCTAACAGCGTGTTTATGGGGTTGATGCTCGAGCCGGGAACTCACGACATACGCTTTGAGTACACCACTCACCTGCTGCCGGAAGGCCTGATACTCTCCGGTGTTTCCATAGTGCTGTTCATAGTGACAGCGATCATCTGTCGCAGAAAAAAACGCAAACAGACGATGTGATCGATTTTTCCCCGAGCTTGTCCTGTCATTGATACAGGGCAGGCTCTTTTTTTGCAGAAAATGTACAAAAAACCACTTGCAAAATGATATGATTTGTGGTATAATAATATTAATAATGAGTTTTTTTGAGGTGATAATTTTGCAGACAAAACACGTTATGGATAAAAACGATAAGATACTTGTAGCGGGCGCAAAGGGTCTGCTCGGCTCGGCAACGGTACGCCGTCTGCGTGAGCTCGGCTTCTGCAATATCCTCGAACCGTCGCACGCGGAGCTCGACTATACCGACAAGGCCGCCGTTGAGCGCTATTTCGCCGACAACAAGCCCGACTATGTATTCATGATAGCGGCAAAGGTCGGCGGCATACAGGCAAACCGCACCGCGCTCGACCAATTCCTCTACCTCAATACGATTATGGAATTCAACACGATCATGGCGGCATACGAGAACAATGTAAAAAAGTTCTGCTTTGTCGGAAGCGGCTGCATCTACCCGCGCGAGTCCCCGCAGCCGATACGCGAGGACTATCTGCTGACGGGGCCGCTCGAACAGACTAACGAGGGCTACGCTATCGCGAAGATAGCAGGATTGAAACTGTGCGAATATCTCAATACCCACCACCCCGAGCGCGCCGATTTCATCTCCGTTATGCCCTGCAACCTCTACGGCCCCGGCGACAGCTACGACCCCGAGCATTCACACGTCATACCCGCCCTGCTGCGCAAATTCCACGAAGCAAAAGAAACCGGAAAGGACACAGTCGAGATGTGGGGAACCGGCACGGCTATGCGCGAATTCCTGTACATAGACGACCTTGCGGACGCGATAGTCTTTCTTATGCAGAACTACTCCGGCGACCGCGGCGAACCCGAAGGAACTCCCGGAATGTCCTGGGTGAACATAGGCTTCGGCGAAGATATGGTGATGAAGGAAGTCGGCGAGACAGTCGCCGAGATAGTAGGATTTAACGGAAAGATCGTGTTCGATCATATCCACCCCGACGGCACGCCGAAAAAGCTGCTCGACTCGGGTAAGCTCTTCTCGCTCGGCTGGAAGCCCAGAGTCTCGTTCCGTGAGGGCATTCGCCGAACTTATGAGGACTATAAGATAAACAAGGACAACTACAGAAAGTGAACCGAGATCTATGGATATCGTGATAATGGCGGGCGGCAAAGGCACTCGCATAGCCTCGGTGGCAAACGACATACCCAAGCCGCTGATACCCGTCGAGGGCGTTCCCGTACTTCATCGTGTGATAGACTGCGCTGTGCGGCAGGGGTTTACCGACATAACGCTCGTCACCGGCCACTTAGGCGCAATGATCGAGGAAAGCTGCGGCGACGGGAGCCGCTTCGGGTGCAGGATAAAATACTTCCGCGAGACGGAACCTCTCGGCACCGCGGGTGCACTGTATCACCTGTACGACAGCTTATCCGACGACTTTTATCTGCTCAATGCCGACGCGGTAATGGACATCGACCTTTCGCGTATGCGGGATTTCCACTTTGCACACGGCGGGGCGGCTACCGTGCTCGTCCACCCGAACTCCCACCCGTTCGACAGCTCTCTGCTCGCTGTGGGAAAGGACTTTCTCGCGAAGAAATGGTATAAGAAGGGCGAGCTGCGTTCGAGCTACCGGAACCGCGTCAACGCAGGCGTTCACATTCTCAGAAAAGCTGAAATAAAGCGTTTTCTCGACGGAAGCAAGCGCGACCTTGACCGCGACATACTCACTCCCCTCGTGGAAGAAAAACGTGTTTACGCTTACGAATCGCCCGAATACATCAAGGATATGGGAACTCCCGGGCGCTATGCGGAAGTATGCGCTGATGTGCGCTCCGGAAAGGTCTCCGCACGCAACCTCTCGTCAAAGCAGAAAGCGGTGTTCCTCGACCGCGACGGCACTCTCAACGTGTATAAAGGCTTCGTGACAAGCCCCGATATGATAGAGCTTATCCCGGGCGTTGCCGAGGCCGTGAAGATGATAAACCGCAGCGATATGCTCGCGATAATGATATCCAACCAGCCGGTCGTTGCCCGCGGCGACTGCACGTTTGAACAGCTTGACGAAATAAACGGACGGCTGGAGGCGCTGCTCGGCGACGAGGGCGCTTATCTCGACGACATCTTCTGCTGCCCGCACCACCCCGACAAGGGTTTTGACGGCGAACGTCCCGAGCTGAAATTCGACTGCGACTGCCGCAAGCCAAAGCCCGGACTTATCTTACAGGCCGCCGGGAAATACAACATCGACATCTCCCGCTCGGTAATGGTCGGCGACAGTCTCAACGACCTGCTGTGCGGCAAAAACGCCGGCTGCGGAAAGAATATCTTTCTCGGCAGCGAACTCCCCGACGGAGCACCCGAAGGCGCAGATGTATGCGATAATCTCTGCTCCTTTGTGCAGAAGCTATTCTGCGATAAACAATAATATGCTTTTACCCGCCGGCGGCGGGTAAAAGCGGGAATATAAATCCGAAAGGACTACAAAAAATATGGTCATTACCCAGACACCGCTGCGAATGTCATTTTTCGGCGGCGGCACCGACTTCCCCGCTTTCTACAACGAGCACGGCGGGAGCGTGATATCCACATCGTTCGACAAATACTGCTATGTTACGGTCAAGCACCTGCCGCCGTTCTTCGACTACTCGACGCAGATAACCTACGGCGTTATCGAAAGAGTCAACTCAACGGATGAGATAAAGCACCCGTCTGTACGCGAGGCTATGAAATACCTCGATATGCGCGACATAAGGCTCGTGTACGAGGCTGACCTTCCCGCAAGATCGGGGCTCGCTTCAAGCAGCGCGTTCGCTGTGGGAATGCTCAACGCGTTCCACCTGCTGAAAGGAAAGTACGTAAGCCAGCGCAGACTCGCGGAAGAAGCGATATATCTCGAACGCACACTATGTGCGGAGAGCGGCGGTGTGCAGGATCAGATAGCGTGCGCGGTGGGCGGTTTCAACAGGATAGATTTTTCCGCGGACGGATTTGTGGTAAATCCCGTTATCATCGGCATCGACCGCAAGAAGGCGCTCAACTCCAAGCTCATGCTGTTCTTCACGGGATTTTCGCGTTACTCGTCGGAAATTTCCGTCAAGCAGGAAAAGGCGATAGCCGACAAGACCGCGGAACTGCTCGAAATGAAGCAGCTCGTGAACGAAGCGGAAAAGATACTCACATCAAAGTGCGACCTCGACGATTTCGGACGGCTGCTCGACCACTCGTGGCAGATAAAGCGCGGGCTCACATCGGAGATATCCACCGACTCGATCGACGAGATGTACGCGCGCGCAAAGAAAAACGGCGCTGTCGGCGGCAAGCTCCTCGGCGCAGGCGGCGGCGGCTTCTTACTGATATACGCGGACGAGGAAGTTCAGCCTAAAGTGCGCGAAGCACTTTCCGACCTGCTGTATGTGCCGTTTGAATTTGAAACGGGCGGCACCCGCGTGATGTATTACAACGATGAAAAGTACGATCTACCCGAAGAAAAGGAGGGCAGCTGATATGAACAAGAAAGTCCTTATAACCGGCATCACTGGTATGGTAGGCTCGCATCTGTGCGACTATCTGCTTGAAAACACCGACTGGGATATATGGGGCGTGTGCAGGTGGAGAAGCCCGCTCGACAACGTGCAGCATCTTCTCGACCGCGTAAACCGCAAGGACAGAGTGTTCTTCGAATATGCCGACCTGAACGACCAGGGCTCGCTGATGATAGTTTTGCAGAACGTAAAGCCAGATTATATCTTCCACCTTGCGGCGCAGAGCTACCCGCTGACCAGCTTCAATTCCCCGATAGACACGCTCAACACCAACATTTTAGGCACCTGCCGCCTGCTTGAAAGCATACGCCTTATCAGAGAGAATGACAAGCAGTGGCAGCCCGTGATACACGTCTGCGCATCATCCGAGGTGTTCGGGCGCATTCCCGCAGAGCAGAAGCCTGCTGACGGCATCAACGAGGAATGCCGTTTCCACCCCGCTTCGCCCTATGCGATATCAAAGGTGGGAACAGACCTGCTCGGCCGCTACTACGCCGAGGCTTACGGGATGACGGTAATGACGACGCGTATGTTCACGCATACGGGTCCCCGCCGCGGCGATGTGTTCCACGAATCGACGTTCGCAAAGCAGATAGCGATGATCGAAAAGGGCATGATACCGCCCGAGGTGAAGGTCGGAAATCTCGACTCCCTGCGCACTTACGCAGATGTACGCGACGCTGTCAGAGCATATTATATGCTCGTAACGATCGACCCCATTCCCGGCGAGTATTACAATATAGGCGGCTCCTACACCTGCAAGGTGGGCGACACGCTTAATACACTGCTCTCGATGTCCCCGATGAAGGATCAGATAAAAGTTGTCACCGACCCGGAGAGACTGCGCCCCATAGACGCGGACTTACAGATACCCGACTGCCGCAAGTTCAAAGCGCACACCGGCTGGGAACCCGGCATCCCCTTCGAGAAAACCATGAAAGACCTGCTCGATTACTGGCGTGAGCGCGTCTCAAACAACGCAAACTTCCTGACAAGATAGGTGAATTATCCGGGTGATCATAAGGGCACCTCTAAAACTAAAAAGGAACTGATATTATGTCCATTGCTATACTCGGAGCCGGAGTCTCCGGACTCTCCGCCGCAAGAATGCTCAAAGATAAAGGTCACGATGTGACCGTTTACGAAAAGAACAACACCGTTGGCGGCCTTGCCCGCACCCGCTTCACCGACGGGTATCTCTACGACCCGCACGGCGGGCATATATTCAATTCAAAGCACCCCGAGGTAACGGAATGGGTGTTCTCGATGATGCCGAAGGATAAGTGGAAGTTCACCCCGCGCAATGCGAAGATATATATGGGTGGGCGGTATGTGTCATACCCGTTCGAGCTGTCGCTCGGTGAGCTGGATGTCGATACCGCTATAGACTGCGCGCTCGGATTTATGGACGCGGGAAAGGGCGATGAACCCGACAACTTCCGCGACTGGCTGACGTGGAATTTCGGCCCCGGTATCGCAAACGCCTATATGATACCGTACAACGAGAAGATATGGGCATACCCGCTTGAAGATATGGAGACCGGGTGGATGCGCGGGAAGATGCCGCTGCCGTCTAAAAAGGACGTTCTGCGGTCGCTGTATTTAAAGGATCCCACCGAGCGCAATATGCCGCACTCGACGTTCTATTACCCGCTTGTCGGCGGCATACAGACAATGATAAATACGATAGCCGAAGGGCTGAAAATACAGACCGGCTGCCCCGTGGAGCGCATAGAAAAGCGTGACGGGAAGTGGTACATCAACGGTGAGGGCGGATACGATACGGTGATATCGACCATTCCGCTGCCCGTGCTGCCGAAGGTGACGGAGCTCCCCGCGCAGGTGACGGAGCTTATCGGGAAGCTAAAATATAACAGCCTCACAACCGTGCTGTTCGACTGCCCCGAAACGGATATAACGTGGCTGTATGTGCCGTCGCACGATTATCGGTCACACCGTGTCGGCTACCAGAGCACGCTGACACCCAACGCCTGCCCCGCCGGGAGCAAGGCCTGCGGAGCTCTGGAGATAATCGGCGATAAGTTCGCGGTCGATGAAAGCTTCGAGAAGCGCACCGATATCCTTCCCGAAGAGCTTGGCTTCAGAAAAGCCCTCGACAGCGAATTCACCGAATACGCCTACGTTATCCACGATATGAACTATTCGCGCTGTGTTTCGGGCATAAAGGAATATTTCGCGGGCGATAAGTCATTCAGACTGCTCGGGCGCTGGGGAACATGGAATTACAAGAATATGGATCTGTGTATGCTCGACGCTATGGAGCTTGTGAGGGATATGCAATGCTGATAGAGATAGTTAAGCCCGATTTTATCCATTCCGACGAGCGCGGCTGCCTTACACAGCTTGTTCACGACGGCTATAAGCAGTACAACATCATCTTCTCGAAAAAGGGCGTCCTTCGCGGGAACCATTACCACAAGGACAACGAGGAGGCTTTCTTCGTGATAACGGGCGGGTTCACGCTCACCGCCGAAAAGGACGGGGTTACGGAGAAATACGAATTCACCGCAGGCGATATGTTCGTTATACCGCGGTACGTCATTCACAGCTTTTATTACACCGAGGACACATACCTCGCAAGTATGTACACCCTCGGAGTTGAAAAGAAAAACGGCGAAAAGGACATTTTCACCGATCAATAGGAGGAATATACATGTACGCAAGCAAAAAAACACCCGACGAACTGCTTGACGAACTGATCGGGCGTTACCCTGTCTTAAATGAATGTGTCGGCGGAATAAAGGACGCCTATGAAACGCTCCGGACCTGCTTCTCGGAGGACAAGACGCTCTGGTGCGCGGGCAACGGCGGCAGCGCTGCGGACTGCGACCATATCTGCGGCGAACTGATGAAGTCGTTTATGTTCAGGCGTCCTGTCTGCGGAGAATTCTCCGACCGCCTCACCGATATGTTCGGAGAAAACGGAAGCAAGCTCTGCGGCAGGCTCGAAGGCGGTCTGCGGGCTATTTCCCTGCCCTCGCTCACGGCGCTTTCCACCGCGATAACGAACGATATGGGCGGAGACGTTATCTTCGCGCAGATGATAACGGCGGCCGCTTCAAGAGGCGACGTGTTCCTCGGCATCAGCACCTCGGGAAATTCCCCGAACATCGTGAATGCCGCAATGGCTGCCCGTGCAAAGGGCACCGCGGTGATAGTGCTCACCGGCAAGAACGAATGCAGGCTGGACGAGATGTGCACCGTGGCGATACACGTTCCCGAGACGGAGACTTTCAAAATACAGGAGCTGCATCTGCCCGTTTACCACGCGCTGTGCGCTATGATCGAAGCCGAATTCTTCGGAAAGTGATCAGTCCTTCTTCCTGAAGATTATCAGCTTGCTCGCCACATAGTTGAGTACGATGACAATAACGTTGGAAATGCACTTCCAGAGCGTAGAATTGAAGTGGCAGACATCGACGGCGACATACATTATAAGCACATCGAGAAGGCCGGTGAGTATCCTCGCCGAGAAGAACGTGATTGTCTCGTGCAGAACGGTCTTTTTGTCCCACGACTTGCTGTTGAATACCCACAGCTTGTTGGTAATGAACGCGAACCCCACACCGATCAACCACGCGAGCACTGCGGATACCACATTCGGAATGCCCGCTATATTATAAAGCAGGTAGTAGGATACTATGTTCACGAGCGTCGAGCATAGCCCGAAGATACCGTACATTATTATACCCCTGTACTTCTTTAACAGCTCTTTTATCTTCTTCATTTCATTACCTCGATATGTAAAAAATGTGCATGTTCTGCACAAATGAAAACAAATGTGCATTATCGGGCGGAAATGCCAAAAACCGATTTCCGTGCCGCATAAAATCTATTATATTACAAAATGTGATTTTTGTCAATCACAAAAGGAGACTTCATGGAAAAAACAGTGATAGTAATGCCCATAGCCAACGAGGAAAGCTCGATAAAGCAGGTCATTGACGAAATTATGGCGCTGCCTTATGACAATCTTTACCTCTACCCCGTTATGGACAATTACTCGAAGGACAGAACAGAGGAGATAGTGAAGGAGTGCGAGAAGATATACGAAGGCCGTGTGAAGCTGCTGTTCTACGAGCAGTCGAGAGGCTGCGTGAGCTGCTATTTCTACGGGTTCCGGCAGGCCATTGCAGACGGCGCGAAGTTCGTTATCGAAATGGACGGCGGCGGAAGCCACGACCCCGCAAGGCTCCCGCAGTTCATCGAAAAGCTTGAAGAAGGCTACGACTGTGTATGGGGCTCGCGCTTCATGAAAGGCGGCAGTATCAAGAACCACCCGCTTTACAGACGAATGCTGAGCTCGGGCGGAACATTCCTGTCAAATCTCGTGCTCGGAACCAAGCTGAAAGATATGACCAGCGGATTTGAGGCATTCAGAGCGGAGATACTTGCGAATATGCGGCTGGAGAACTTCCTGTCGAACGACCACATGTACCAGACCGAAATGCGCTTCTACTGCCGCAAATTCAAGACGATAGAGGTGCCGATAAACTATATCGGAAGCACATCATCGCTGAAAGGCAGCACCGTGCGCAAAGCCCTGAAAATACTTTTCAAGCTGAAAAAGAACGAAAAGAACATTTTTATCAGTTAACAGAAGCAGACGTTCAGACGGGGGCTATGCCCCCGGAACCCCCGGAGAGAAGCAGACGTTCAGATGGGGGCTCTGCCCCCCGACCCCCCGGAGAGAAGCAGACGTTCAGATGGGGGCTCTGCCCCCCGACCCCCGGAGAGAAGCAGACGTTCAGATGGGGGGCTCTGCCCCCCGACCCCCGCCAGGGGCGCTAACGTCGCCCCCTGGACCCCAGGCGGTGCCACGCGGCACCCGCGATCCGCGTCGTAAGTCTCTGCTTTCTGTTACCTTTCGTCCGCGCCACTGCCGCAGTGGAAACGGATATGGATTGCTTTTTTGACAGACAACTACGGCGCCCGTTATGAAACGAGCGCCGCAGCGTGTCAAGAAAGTCTGTTCAGCGGCGCTTACGCGCTGTCTTTCCAGACGGGACAAGGGCTACGCGCCCTTGACTGGCGGCAGCGTTCCGCTGCACCAAATTACCGTTACACGGTAATTGAATAGAAAGCATCTTTTTTGACAGACTACGGCGCCCGTTATGAAACGAGCGCCGTTATTTTTATCTTTATTCGTTGTAGTATATCTGGCCGTCCTCATCTACCGTGAAGATAACTTCGTCGGTAAAGTAGAAGTCGCCGTAAACATCTTCGATAGTGAAGCTGTATGCGTAATCGCCGTCCGAGAGGTAGTTATAGGCGATATTTTCATCCGAAGCCCATGAATATTCGGAACCGGTATATTCGACCTCTTCCCCGGTCTCAATGTCGGAAATGTAATATACGGGACTTACCTTGTCACCGGCTTTAAGCTTTCTTATCTCACGGGCTGCCATGCCATTCTCGTCGATACCGTCCCATGCACCCTCAACGGTGAAGCCGTCAGCCGTCTGCTTGATACGCAGGTTAGTACGTTCGCCGTTCAGCATTATCGGAGATGTGTACATAATGAAATCGGAAGAATAATCAACTATGTATGTCGCAAGAAACTGGCCGTCGTAAAGCGCATACCATAAGCCGTCGAACTGATCGCCGAATTCACCGGTCTCCCAGTTCTCGCTGATGTCGAAGGTCTCACCAAGATCTGCCCAGACGTCTTCGCCGAGATCCATATAAACATTTGCGCTTACTGACGCGACGTATTCAAGGCTCTCGGGTGTGAGTCTGAAGGAGTAGATATGCTCATCGTTGAAGTGAGGCTCCTCTGCGAATGCAACGAGCTGGCTCTTGCCGTCGCTCTCCTCGTCAGCGTAATCGAAGTAGCTGTCGTCGAAGCTGTTCCCGCTTCCGCCATCGTAGTCGTAGCTTTCCCAGTCGCCGTCCTCGGTGAAGAATACCTCGTTGCTGTAGCCGTTATCGGTGTAGCCCTTCGCGATCTGGTCAACAAGCGAGAGGTAATACGGGCTGGTGGTAATGCCGGAGAAGGTCTTGAGCTCCGAAGAACCCTGTATCTGCAGCGGGTAGTATATCGACAGACCGGTAGCGTTCTTGTGATCGACACCGTTGATGTTGTAAACGAGGCAGTTCTTCAGAGCTGCGAGCACAGCGCTTCCGTCGGCATACTCCGCACACTGATTCACAATACCGCCGAGATCGACCATGTTGGTATAGCCCTCGGACTTGTTGTTGCCGCCGAAGTTTTCAGCCTTTTCGACAGCTCTTACGACCTTTGCAAGGCTATCGGCGGAATTCTCGTAGAGCTCCTTTGCGTAGTCATTGAAAGATGTGATAAGGTCGTCGAGCTTTCCGAGGTCAACTATCGAGAATGTGCAGTCGCTTTCCTGCTCTGCGGCCTTGCACTCCTCATAGAAGCTGTCCGCGAGCACTTTGCCGAGCTCGCCGCCCGTAGCTCCGGGGTTTTCGGCGATGAAATTACCGATAGAGGTGTAATCCCAGCCGCTGCCGGGCTCTGATTCCTGCGAGCCGTAGAAATATCTTGCGTAGGAAGCGAGGATGTTAGCGGTCTCGAGAGTTCCCATAAGGCAGCAGTCAAAGCCGATGAACTCGAACTTGTCGGTCATTTCATCATATACGTTTGCGAAAGCTTCATTGATATCGGCAAGAGAAAGCGTCTGATAGTTATGGAGCTCATCCACGCAGGCACCGCCTATGCTTCCGCCGCCGTGATCCCAGAATACGAAGCCCATTTTCTCGGCGGGGTAATTCTCAACGCCCCATCTGATGAAATCTTCGAGGGTATCTTTGCTGCCCATGCTTGCGAGAGGCTGAGAGTCAACCTCGAACATATCCCCGTCTTTTACGACATAGCGTGTGAGCTTGTCGTTGGGCACGACATTTTCATACCACTGCGCTGAACCGCCCGTCTGTACAACGAACTTCACGTTGTCGTTCGCAGAGGACTGTATCATCTGAGCCAGATCGGATGTACCCGCATAGCCGTCGCTTTCGAGATCGGTACCGCAGAGGTAAACGAACACAGTCCATGTACCGTCATCACCCATTGCCGTGTTCTTGTTCATAGCACGGGATATCTGTATTTTTCCGTCGCCGTCAACGGACAGACGAAGGCTCTTTATCTTGTCGCCGACACCTTCCTGTTCGTCATCGCCCTCTGTGATATCGGGCTCCGGTTCATCTGTTTCTTCCGGTGCGGTGGTCTCCGCAGGGGCTTCGGTAGTGGTTTCCGCCTTCTGTGCCGCAGCAGTGGTGGTCTCTGCGGGTGCGCTCGTCGTCTGTGCGGGAGCTCCGCAGCCCGAAGCGAGCATTACCGCAGCCGCTGCAGCCGCGGCGATAATTCTTTTCTTCATATTAACTCCTTTTTCCTTTGACAGAGCTTGTCACTCTGTCCGACTGTTCCTGTAGCTTACAATGCGTGAATATGAACATACAATGTACATTATAAATTATTATATCGCTTTTCCCGACAAAAATCAATAGTTTCCGGAAACATCCGCAAACAATCGTAACATTGCACAAATTGCCCGGAAAGCGTTGATTTTTTTCATAAAAAAACCAAATATTATTGCATTCCCGGAAAAAATATGTTATACTTATAAAGTACAAAGACCCTTCTTCCCGCCCCTTTCGGGAGGATATGACGGATATATGAGGTGTAATATGAAAAAAAAGCATATCTGCTCCGCAATGGCACTGTGCATGCTGCTGTGCGGCTGTGGTAACAATAACAATACCGGCGGAGCGACTTCCGAGGCAACGACCGCCGCTCCCGGAACGACACAGGCTCCGGAAACGACATCGGCTCCCGAAACCACCACTACCGCCGCCACCGAAGCTGCAAGAACAACGAATTACGGTGAAATGCGCGATATCACGATAAAGGAACTTGTCGGCGAGATGAAGTGCGGCTGGAACCTCGGCAACACGCTTGACGCAGAGGGCGGCGAGACCGCCTGGGGCAACCCAAAGACCACCCACGAGATGATAGATTTCGTCGCGAATGCGGGTATCAACGTGATAAGGCTCCCCACGACATGGGGCGACAAGATTGATGTTGACAACGGCTACAAGGTCTCCGACGAGTGGATGCAGCGCGTCAGGGAGATAGTGGATTACGCTTTCGACAACGATATGTACGTCATCCTGAACACCCACCACGAGACCTCATGGATAAAGCCCGCGGAAGATACCGTGAACGATTGTCTCCCGGAATTCACCGCGCTCTGGAAGCAGATAGCCGAAGAATTTGAGCCTTACGGCGACCACCTGCTGTTCGAGGGGCTCAACGAGCCGCGCATAGTCGGCGGGAAGAACGAATGGAACGGCGGGACTGCCGAGGGCAGAGAGGCCATTAACGTACTGAACAACGCATTCATCGAAACGGTAAGGGCTACCGGCGGCAACAACGCAAAGCGGGCGCTGGTCGTTACCACCTACGCCGCGTCGATAACCAAGAAGTCGCTCTCCGAGCTGCGCTTACCCGAGGACGATAAACGTCTCGTTCTTTCTCAGCACGCCTACACGCCCTATGCGTTCACCTACAACGTCAAAGAGGACTGGGAAATTTTCGAGTTTGACGAAGAGACCTGCACCGACGAGATAAATCGCCTGATGAAGTATTGCGAGGACTTTACAACGGAACGCGGAGTTCCCGTGATAATAACCGAGTTCGGCGCGGTCAGCAAATCAAAGCCCGGCGAGACCGAGCGCAACGATGCCGAATCCGAGAAATGGGTGGAATACTACGTCGGCCGCGCGAAACAGGCGGGCATACCCTGCGTCGTATGGGACAACGGCTACTACAAATCCGGCAACGAGCTGTTCGGACTTCTGAACAGAACTGCGCTTGAATGGTACCGCCCGGGATTTATCGAGGCTTTTGTGAAAGCCTCGAATTGACAATTGATAATTGATAATTGACAATTGTGGTGTCGCCTGCGGCGACGTTTCTGAATCGTGACGAAACACGAAAGTTACTTCACTATTATCACAAACGACTATAAATCAGCACAAAACCGACCTTGCATAAACCGCAAGGTCGGTATTTTGATGAATTGATAAATTTCGTCACGATTCAGATAAGTCCGCGAAGCGGACACCACAATTATCAATTATCAATTGTCAATTATCAATTAAATTATGCGGACACCACAATTATCAATTGTCAATTATTCTCATATTGCTTCGATAAGCTTTATCAGGCCTTTACGGCAAAGCAGCTTTATCCGTTCTCCCTCTGACAGTGCGCGGAAGCCTTTGGTTCCCGACCACTCTTCGAGACGGTATGCGGCGGTGGTGAGAAGGTCGGATACTGCCTCGCGAACATTCGGCATAAGGTCTTTCGTGTAGAAGATAAGGCGGCCGCCGCTGCCCTCGATAATTCCCATAAAGCGCAGGAACCATTCTGCCCTGTAAAAGCCGAACGCCTCGTACATACCGATAAAATCAGCAATGAGCTCGTCGTGGACGATGTTGTTCGACATTCCGAACACCTGCTTGGTGAAATAATGTGTGCATTCGTGGCCGCGGCGCAGCAGGACGGACTTTTCCGTCCACTCGTCCTCGTCGATACCGAGCTCCGACGCGGGAACATTGCTGTACGGCTTGGCGGAGAGTATCGCAAAGCGCGTGGTCTTTCCCGAAATGAACGACGCACCGGTCTGCGAAATGTTCTCCGGGCGCACTCCCTTGTACGCGACATTGGTGACGAGTTGTTCAAAATCGGCGGTATCACGGACATATATGACAGGTATCCTTCCGGCGAATGAGTCGAACATCCGCATTTCAAGCGTGTCGGGGGAATTGAACTCCACCGGTCTTGCAGGACATACCAGCGTGTTTATCGCAGCGGCGGCACCGTTCTTATCGGCGTAGTCTATGATGTGTTCCCACTTTTCGAGAAAGCTCGTATCCCATCCGGTGATCTCCTCACAGCCCGCGAACCGGTTTTCGATGTACTCGAGAAGCTGCGCTCTGCCGTTATCGTCGAGCCTGTTGTCCGAAATTATCTTTTCGATGTTCATTACATTGCCTGCCTTTCGCGCTCACATAAAGCTTACTTTGATATTATATAACTTTTCACATATTTTGTCAAATCCTGCGGAATGCCCGCACAGAGCCTTTCCCGACATACGTCGGTATGTTCCCGTAACTGTCTGCGGGCAGGTTGTACAAACTGCACAAAATTCTATGGATAAATAGCAGAATTTTAAAATTTCATTGACTATATGGGGGTTATTTGTTATAATTAAGGTAATTATAGGATAATATGCGTTTCGCACACAATCGGATTTATTTTTATGATCGTTTATATTGCGCTTCTTGCCGGAACTCTCGCACTCGGCATCCCCCTCTGCGGGAAAAAAGCGGGCAAGCCCGGCAAAGCGATATACTGCTCTCTTATGGGCATTGCGCTGTTTGTGATTTCGGCACTGCGTTGCAGCACCGGACACGACTACAACAGCTACGCCGCGATGTATCTCGGCTTCATACCGCAGACGCCCGAAGAGACAGGCGTTTCCCGCATCGAAAAAGGCTACGCGCTGATAAACAAGCTGCTTGCGGATTATATCGCCGATTATCGCGTCATTTTCGCGATATGCGCGCTGTTTTTCGCAGTCGCCGTGACTGTATGCGTCTATCGTTACTGCGAGATACCATGGCTCGGATTTGCCTGCTTTCTCACACTCGGCGTGTATTTCAACTCGCTGAACTTCCTGCGGCAGATGATAGCCGGCTTCATAGTGATGTACGCACTGCGTTATATCGAAGAGAACCGCTTCTTCCGCTATCTCGTTATCGTCATATTCGCGTCCTGCTTCCACCTTTCGGCGCTGATAATGATACCGTTCTTTTTCATTCTGAAAATACGTCTGACGCCCGTAACGCTCGGCATTTACGCCGGCATTACCACACTGCTGATGATATTCTCGCAGCAGATAATAGACCTCGTGACGGATTTCGTCTATAAAGGCTACACCGTGACGAACGTGCATGTCACGACCGGCGTTGACCCGGTATATATGGTATTCTTCGCCGTTTTCCTTGCGGCGGCATTCATCATACGAAAGCGCCTTACCGACGCGGACAGCTTCAACAACATACTGCTCGGCTGTATGTTCTTCACGTTCTTCTTTGAGCTGCTCGGGGTGAAACATTCGATACTCTCGCGCTTCGGCGTGTTCTTTATAATCCCGTCGGCAATGATCCTTCTGCCGCGTGTTTTAACGTCCTACCTCGGCAAATGGAGCGAGCTCGCAGACGCGAAAAAACGCAAAATTCTCTCTGCTGTCACGATAACAGCCTTCACGGCTGTAAATCTCACTCTGTACGGGCTTATGCTCTCGAGGAATTACAACGGAGTTGTGCCTTACCGCACGATATTCGACGATTTTGAAACAGAGGAGGCGTCGGAATGAACCTCCTCGATAAATTCATGAACGGCAGAAAAAGCAGACTGCCCGAAAGCATCATACTCTGCGCGGCGGCTTCGCTCGCGGGGATGTTCTACTATTCCGAGCACTTCTACGGCGAAACTGTCCATACTGTGATATGCCTCGGGCTTACCGCCGTTATCGCGGCGATGTGGCTGATATGCGCGGCGTGCTGCGGCAGAGACGGACGCTACGGTTTTGTGATATTCGCATTTCTTTACCACAGTGTACCGTTCTTCTACACGCTGTGGTATTCCGGCCGCGACAACCTGCACAACTACAACAAGTGGCTCGCCATGGGCAACAAGGCCGCAAAGGCGCTGCTGCTCGACCCGTTCCGCGAGGCATCCGCACGCCTTGGCTGCGAACCCGTACTGCTCGCCGCGATACTGCTTTCAGCCGTTATGTGCACATACATTGCTGCATTGCTGATAAAAAGGAATTACGATACCCGGGCTTCTGTTCACAATGACGAAATACCTGAACAAGACGTGGAATATACCACACAGGAAAAGAGGTAGATGAAAATGAAAAGAGGAAAGCTTGCGATATGCACGCTGATAGCTGCCGCGATGCTCACATCCGTATCTGCGGGAGCTGTCGATTACAGCGGACAGGGAACTCCCACAACTCCCCTGCCCTCGGGCAATACCACCATTACCCCGCCCACGTCTTCCGAGGAAGACGCGGCGACCGATAACAACACCGCAGCTCCGTCCGTTATCACCGATTCGGGCATGGCGAATGTTCTTGCCGAAGCAGCGAAGAACGGCGAGAAAGAGATAACCGTGGAAGCCAGAGAGGACGAAGGCGGAAACGTTACCGTGCAGGAAGCTGCCGTTGCCGAGCTCGCAAACAGCAATGTTACCGTAACTTTTGAGATAAAGTCCGAAGACGGCACCGAGTACGAAATAACGATAGACCCCGCCTCGATAACGGAAGCCAAGCCGATCAATCTTGCAATGGAGATAACAGTTGTTGAGGAAGACTCCGCCACGTCCGATGATTACAACACCGGTTCTGTCGTGATAAAGCCCGCACAGAAGGGCGACTTCGGAATGACGCTGCAGGTAACTATCCCCGCGGTGAAAGTGGCCGACATCGACCCCGACAAAGCAAGAGTTTACTACATATCCGACAGCGGCGAGATAACCAAGCTGTCGAAGAATGTGCTGTCTGTCAACACCGACGGCTCGTTCACGATAGCGATATCCCACGCCTCGGAATACGTTATCTCCGATATCGATATAACCTTGTCCGGTGCCAATAAAACAGACGACGAAGACTACGAGGAACCGATAGAAGACAGCACCGACGATTCGATCTACGATATCGAAGATATCGACGATGATGTTATTGAGATCGACGATACCGGCAACGTCATAACAAATCCCGCCGACGATGACTTCAATCCCGGCACCGGCGCAGTGGTAGGTTCCCTCGGTGCCCTGATAGCCTCCGCCGCAGCAGCGACAGTCACGGCAGCAGCTAAGAGAGGCCGCTCACGCTCGAGAGAGCACAGAAGTCGCTGACGCTTGAGAGAGCACAGAGGTCGCTCACGCTCGAGAGAGCGGCTGCAATGCAGCCGCCGGGGGAAGAGAAACCTTTTCTGTAGAAAAGGTTTCCCCTCCCCCGAACCCCCTCTCTTTCCAAAAAACTTATAGTGGCTTCGCAATTGAGCTCGATAGTAACTGCTCCTTTTGGTAGATTCATCAGCCCTCCCAAGGGTTTCTGCTTTGGGAGGGTTTTGTTGTTTTTTGAGCGGTCGTTATACCCGTTTTTTATGCTGTAAACGTTTTTATATGAAATGAACAATTTTTGAAAACAATGCCGACAAAAAATGGGTAGAAAAACCATAAGCATGGTGCTATAATGAAATAAAGAATAAGTTGGGAACGCCCAAAATTATTTTTAAACGGAGGAAACTATATGAAGAATTTACGCAAAACACTGGCAGGTATCCTCGCGATCGCTACAGTAGTCTCCATGACTTCCTGCGGCGGCGGCGGAAACACCAGAACATCAACGACCGCAGCTCCTAACAATGAAACGACTCCCACAGAAGCCGGCACCGAGGCGGCAGTTACCACGGCAGCTCAGACCGCTGTGTCTTCCGAGACCAACGACACCGACGTGACCGTGCAGGAGATCGTATCGAACATCGAGGTCGATACCGAGCTCAAACCCGAAAAGAAGATCCAGTGGCTCTCCTGGTGGGATATCGACGAGACATCCGCAGAAGTCGAGCTTTTCAAGGCTAACTACGGTATTCCCGAACAGGGCAGCAAGGCTTACGGAGATGATTTCGCAGACAGAGTTTTCGTTTATACGACCGTTTCGTATCAGGACCGCTACGACAAACTCGGTCAGATGGTATCCTCGGGTAACTCCCCCGATATGTTCGAGTTCGAGATAGGCTACTATCCCCTCTCCGCATATAAGGGAATGTTCCAGAGCATCGACGGCATCATCGATACAAACACCGATGAATGGTCGGGTACACGCGCCGCTATGGATAAATTTATGTGGGGCGGCAAGAACTATACACCGATAATCCATGAGGGCGTAGCTGCTCTGTGGTACTACAGAAGAAGCGTTGTTGAGGAAGCAGGACTTCCCGACCCCTATGAGCTCTACAAGAACGGCGAGTGGGATTGGAACGCAATGCTCGATATGGCGGATAAGTTCCAGCAGACCGGCGAGAACAAGTACCTCTGCGACGGCTGGTATGTTCAGAAGCAGATAGTTCTCACAACCGGCGTTCCGGTAGTCGGTCTCGAAGACGGCAAGCTTGTCAACAATCTGTACAATTCCAACATCGAGCGCGCTATGGACGTAGTTTCCAAGCTCTGCGCCGAAGGCTACGGCTATCCGAAGGTAGAGAACGGCTGGCAGCTCAACGAAAAGCTCTGGACAGCAGGCAACATCCTGTTCTTCGTAGACGGTAAGTGGTGGTATCAGGGCAACGGTCACAGATATGTCGAGAAGCTCGGCTGGGATACCGACGACCTGTTCTTCGTTCCCGCACCCCGTGACCCGCTCGCTGACAACTATTACATAGAGAAGAAGGTAGACCCCTTCATGCTCGTATCCGGCTCCGACAACCTCGACGGCTACAAGGCCTGGATCAAGTGCAACCTCATAGTTTCCAAGGATGAGGAAGTTCAGGCAGCCGCAAGAGAAAAGATCAAGAACGACGAAAAGTGGACAGACGAACAGCTCGACTTCATCAAGGAGCTTGAAGACGGCGACGCTTGTGTCGGCATCTATGAATTCAAGAACGGTATCAGCACCGCCTGCGCTAACTCCGACGGTTCTTCGCCTACCGATAAGATCATCAATGAACCCTACAACTCCGTGGACAACACCTACACAGGTCTGCGCGCAGAGAACGAGGGCGAGATCAAGGCGGCTATAGACGAGCTCAACGCTTCTGTCGGAGCGTAAGCGAGACAGAACAGAGGTCGCTTCGCTTGAGACTGCGCTTACGCGCATGGGGAAAAGAAAACTTTTTTGAAAAAAAGTTTTCTCTCCCCCATACCCCCACGTTTTCAAAAAACTTTGATCATTTGGATATGGATGTATTTTATAGCTTGTGCGCTGTTCGCGGGTCTGCGATATATGAACGATTGGAGGACGGGTAATGAAAAGAATAAAGATCATCGTGACACTTCTGTGCTTCGCGATGATAGCGTCCTCTTGTTCCGGCAAACCCGCAGATAATGCACAAGTCAATGAAACAACAACAACAACGACCGCTGCGGCCGTAACTACCACTGCCGCAGCGACAACTACAGCTGCCGTAACTGCGGAGGTGAACGCCGATATGTCCGAAACTGTCACGGTACCCGCGATAACCGAGGATCCCGGCGCGGACTTCCCCACCGCGTCAAAGCGCGGCTCCGGAAATGTCTCCTGTATCGAGGACGACAAGGCCGATAACGGCAAGGCTCTGATGATATCGGGGCGCAAGGAAGGCTGGAGCGGCGCACAGTATGACTGCGAGCTGTTCCGCGGCAACGAGGTCGAAGTGATCGGTTCTTTCCGCAGTTCGAATGCCTCTGTCCGCGTGTCAGTTCAGTACACCGTGCTCGGGAATACTTTGTACAATATGGTGTTCTCCGTGAATACCAAAGACGACAAGTATTCAAAGGGCAAAGGCAAGTACACTATCCCTGCAAACGCGGAGAATATCCTTATCTACATCGAGAGCGATACGCTCGATGATATATATGTCGATAACTTCTCCATAAACGTCTGCGGAGATTACACATACTATGCGGAACCCGCCGAGACCGTATTTGCAGACACATCGGAATATGAATCGCTCAAAGAGGTTTATTCCGACCTGTTCCGCATAGGCTGCGCAGTCTCGCCGACTATAATCAAAAAGCCCGCGTACAGCGAGCTTATCAAAGCACAGTTCAACAGCATCACAGCCGAGAACGATATGAAACCGGAAGGTCTGCTCGACAAAGCAACTACCCTTTCCGACATCGACACCTACAGGGACGCTCCCGCGCTGAAATTCAAACACCTTTCAACGGAGCTCGATTTCGCAAAGAAAAACGGGATGACTGTCCGCGGACATACCCTTGTGTGGCATTCCCAGACCCCCGAGTGGCTTTTCTACAAAGATTACGACACGAACGGGGAGCTTGCCGACAGAGAGCTTATGCTCAGACGTATGGAAAACTACATCAAGGGCGTTATGGAGTGGACGGACGCGAACTATCCCGGTTTGATCAGCGCGTGGGATGTCGTCAATGAGGCTGCCGACGACAAAGGCGGTATGCGTCAGAGCCTGTGGTACAAGACAGTCGGTGAGGATTTCGTCGCGCGGGCATTTGAATTCGCACGGAAGTACGCTCCCGAAGGCGTGAAGCTGTTCTACAACGACTACAATTCCTATCAGAAGCGCAAGCAGGAAGACATACTCACCTTCTTAAAGCCTGTCGCCGAAGCCGGTAACATCGACGGCGTGGGAATGCAGTCGCACATCGGGACATATACGAATATCGACGAGTATATGAACGCTTTGCAGCGTTATGTAAGCGAGCTCGGCGTGGAAATACAGATCACCGAGCTTGATATCGAGGCGCCGAAAACCGACGGCTGGGAAGACGTACAGGGCGAGTATTACGCGAATTTTATGAACAGGATCATCGGGCTCAGAAAGAACGGTGTGCCGATAACGAGCCTTACACTCTGGGGTATCAACGACAACTTCTCGTGGAAGGCCTCCGACAGACCGCTTCTGTTCCGCGAAGACCTTTCCGCAAAACCGGCGTTCTACGCAATGGTAAACGCTGTGAGCAACGCATAAGCGTTGCTCAAATGCACAATTCACAATGCACAATTCACAATTGTGGTATCCGCTTCGCGGATATATCTTAATCAGACTAAACTCTCTATTTTTTCTTCATTTGTTTCTCAATATAAGGAGTTCCCGCATCATTGGCCAATGGTGCGGGAACTTCTTTATGCAGGCATATATGATTCTTCCCCCGCCGGCGGCAGGGGAAAAAACTATTTAAAAATTTTTCTGCCTTTTTCGTCAGGAATACCCGACTTGCGGTAAAAGTAGGTATTCACAACATCTCTCCAGCGCACGGCGTTCTGCAATTGCAGCTCAAACCGCCGCAGCGCTTCGTCGTATATCTCGTCGGCTACCCTGCCCCGCAATGTTTTCCACGTTTCAAGAAGTTTCTCCGCTTCATCGGCGCCGTTAAAATGACTGTCGTAGATGTGCTGTATCACGGTCTTTCCGCTGTGCAGAACGTGCGTGTACAGAACGTGGTGGAAGAACAGCAGCAGCTCATCCGGGCAGGTGTTTATGCTCTCATAAAATCTCCCGTTCTCCGGCGCGTACTGCTTCACATAGCCCGTTCCCGTGGCCGCAGTGCGATCGACGCCTATACCGTCGCGGTCGGCGTAATGGTAAGTCCCCCACCGTGAATACTCGTAGCCGTCAACATCAACACCGTAGTGCGTATTCGGCGTGACCATCCACCCGATACCGAGCGGCGAGGTGTAATTCTCGTATATCTCCCGTGAGCGCAGCAGCATACCGGTTATCGCGTTGACGGCATCCGGCTCTGTGGTAAGCGCAGCTCTCACCCATTCTTCCGCAATGCGTTCCGCAGACTGCGACGGGTCGAAGATAAGCCTTCCGAAGCCGTAAAGATTTGCCGCGGCAAGCGGATGTCCCGTGAGGAATTCCCCGTCACCGACGTTGGAAACTCCCGCCGCGCCTGTTATGCGTTCTTTCACAACACTCCCGCCTGTCGGAGCGTAAGTGTTGAAATCAAGACATTCCTTCCACATCGGGACGAGCCAGCACAGGTCGGTCTGCTGACCCGTGTATTCCTGCGTTATCTGGAATTCCACGGCAATGTTGGTCTCGTTCATCGCACCGAGCAGCGGCGATACCGGCTCGCGTATCTGGAAGTCCATCGGCCCGTTCTTGATCTGCAGATACACGTTGTCGGCAAACCGCCCGTCCAGCGGCTTGAAATTGTCGTAAGCAGCCTTTGCGCGGTCGGTGGAACGGTCGCGCCAGTCAACATGGCAGTTATAAACAAAGCAGCGCCACACGACTTTACCGCCGAACGGAGCCACCGCCTTCGCAAGCATATTCGCGCCGTCGGCATGGTCTCTGCCGTAGGTGAACGGCCCCGGGCGGCCCTCGGAGTCTGCCTTTACGAGAAATCCCCCGAATGTCGGTATCTTGTCGTATATCGCAGCCGCAGTATCGCCCCACCATTTCTGTACACATTCATCGAGCGGGTCTGCGGTATCAAGGCCGCCCACCTGCACGGGCGCAGCGAAATTCACCGACAGGAACAGCTTTATTCCGTAGTCGGCAAAGATATCGGCAAGGTCAGCGACTTTCCCGAGAAATGTATCGGTTATGAACAGCGTTTCGGCGTCGTGAACGTTGACGTTGTTTACACTGACGGCATTTATGCCCGCCGAGGCATACAGCGCCGCAAGGTCGGCAACACGCTGCCTGTCGTATGTTATATCGTTGTCCGCGAAAAACAGGGATTTTCCCGAATATCCGCGCTCTACGCTGCCGTCGGCGTTGTCCCAGTGGTCGATCATCCGCAGTGAGTACGCGGGCTTTTCGGAAACGTCGGTATCAAATCCGCCCGCCGCGAGTATCAGGAACCGGAACACCCCGTACATCACACCGCTCTCGTCGCCGCCCGTTATCGTGACGGCTTCTTCCCCGCTCTCTATGCGGTAGGCTCCCGCGCCGAGCGTATCGTCGGTATCGAGGATAAACTTCCCGTCTCCCCCGCCGCCGAGTATTTCACTGACCCGGCGAAGCTCCGCGGCCGCGGTATCAACGAGCCTGCCCCGACAGCGTGCGTCGATGCCGCCGAAGTATTTTACAAGCTTGCGCAGTTCATCGTAATGCCCCGCGTAAAAGCGGCTGCAATAGCGTTCATTCATCTCACTCACCCGTTTGTTATCCGACATTCACGGAGAACGGTGACAGCGGCAGGCCGTCCGTATCGAACAGTACGACGGCTTCCGGAGCATTGCTCCACTCGCAGCGCACCGAGTCCGGCCGCCTGTCCGACGGGAATGTCAGAGTTATACAGCTGTCGGAAAGTTCCGCCGAGCTCGCCGGAATAACATCTTCCCCGAAGCACAGTTCAAACGCGGAAGCGCCGTCTTTCAGTACCACGCGGGAAATATCCGTAAATCTCAAACAGACTTTTCCAATGCCGTTATCACAGCCGAGATACTCTGCGCCACTGCAAAATATGTCGGGCGTTATCGTCTTATCGCCATAGACCGTGCGCATTACGCACCGTGCGAGACGCTTTCCGACATCGAGCTTGTTCAGCGGGTGAAGGTCGTTGTCCTCGCCTATGTCAATAGTTACCGCCATATCAATGCCCGGTATCGCGAGACATCTCAGCTGCTGCTCACGAAGCTCCGCCCAGCAGGGTCTTCCGCCCGCGAACGGGTCATCGTAATTGCAGAGCTGCGTAGTTATAACCGGTATGTCATACCCGATGCGCTCACGGTACATTTCCACAAATTTGCGGAACACAGTCCCGTAATGCCCGGCATCGTAGCAGTCAGTCTCGCCCTGATACCAGAGCATAGCGCGGCATTTCACCGTCAGCGCGGGTGCTGTCATTGCGGCATACACCGCGAGCGGCTTTGACGGGAAGAACACCTCGTTCTCCATACGCGGGACCTGCGCTGCAACTGCGTATCCCCACTCACCGGATATGTCGATGAGGCGGTCTTTCAGCTTCACGCAATAAGGCTTATCCTTTGTGAAGCCGGCATTACCGTAGCGTGCATCAAGCCTTACGAGCAGTGTGTTGCTGCCATGTACGAGCGTTTCTGCGGGGTAGATACGAGGGGGATACATATATGTCGTCTCGCCGATAAGCTTACCGTTAAGGTATGTCTTATCCGCGTCCGTGAGCGTCCCGAGTATCACCTGTGCGTCTGAAATGTCTGCGTCGGCGGGAACTTCAAACGTTCTGCGAAACCACACGATACCGCACAGACCGTTAAGCTCCGGAACATCTTTGAACTCAATGGGCACATTGCAGGCCTTGAATTCCACATCGCCGGTGAATATCCTATCGGAAAGCGTATCAAGTTCCGCTATCTGCTTTTCACGCTCGATATTGCGGTCACTGTCGTATTTCTCGACATCACGCATATAGCCGTCCGCGGTGGCTTTTTCGAGGTAGTCGTCATACCAGCCGAACTCCTTCAGCATTTTATAAGGCAATCTTCCCCCTGCCGCGGAGCCGCCCGCCGAGGTGTTCAGCAGGCCAATCGGGACATCGTATTTTTTATACAGTTCGAGTGCGCAGCGATACCCCGCCGCACTCATATCGGGAACATTCTCCGCAGTCGCGGGCTTCCACTCGCCGCCGAGGAAATCCTCATACTCTTCTTCCTTGCCGAAGCAGCACTGTATCGGCACGCGGAATTCGCGGATATCCTCGCATACGGGAAATTCCTCAGGCGCAAGGGGGTCAACTGTACGGCACATCGG
>JAEEGL011259761.1_pt1 | contig 24958 bp, 19 predicted proteins | sample 9134231 | NCBI WGS metagenome assembly JAEEGL01 (sample SAMN16246548, study PRJNA631951) | gut metagenome | biome: gut microbiome; feature: rumen; material: fiber-attached | host: Bos | place: Iran: Karaj | collected 2018-10 | reverse complement strand
GAATCATCGTTCGTCCGGCATCCACCACCACCACATGAATGGTCGTAGCACCGGCATCCACAGAGTTCTCCACCAGCTCCTTGATGACAGAAGCCGGTCGTTGGATGACCTCACCAGCAGCTATCTGGTTGGCCACACTATCAGGAAGCAGATGAATCACATCACTCATTTCTTTCCACGCCAGTTAAAGATATCGTATCTGTTGAGCGGACGGATATAGTCGTACCACATGAAACCAGGCAGTCGCTTACGGTCCTCAGGAATCTGGTTCAGGGGATACATCGTCCCACTCGTCTTTGGTGTCCACACACTCTCCAGCTTCTTGTCTTTCATAAACATCCGGAGCTCGGAGGTCTCCTGGTAGTTATAGATGATAGGCACACTGTCGCCCTCTTCAAAATAATAGCCGATCAGCACATTGTCCTTTGCCCTCGCCTCACGGATGTCGCCATCTACAAAGAAAGCGAACATCTCCTTTGAGGACACCTGGTTATAACAGGCCGTGTCGGTCTGCAGCTGTTGGATAGAGAAGCAGTTATAATAGATATGGGCACGGTCGATGACCGAGTCCTTCATATACACATCCACCTGATCACCCACCAGCTGCTGACCGTTGTTCCAGAGGATCGGGTCATAGTACATGGTCATGCAGGAGTCCTTGGAGTTATAGACCAGTGAGTCGCATACCGCCTGCACATCACGGCGATAGGCCCTGACGCGGTGGTAGGCATGAATCTTACGATAGACCGAGTCGGTCTCGATATTAAACGTGATGATCTTAAAGGTATCGGCATGCATAAAGAGCGAGTCGCCCTGAGAGAAATCTATAGCCACCGCACTGTCGGTACACATGGCGTAACCGGTATTCTCAAAATACTCGCCATAATTACCCGTCAGCTTGTTACGGTTCAGCGAATCGACAAACACCACATTGCGGAACGCCTGACTCATGCCCGATTTACTGTCGTAATACACACTGTCACCCACCATCATCTTACCACCATTGGTCATCACCGAGCGGTTCATCAGTCGGGCAATATCGTTCTTCGTGTCATAGTAGCCCTGTTCCGAGTAGATATGACTCTCACCCGACGTGATGTTCGACGGACCCACGATATGAGCCATCGACTCACGGGTGTCGTAATAGAGCGTGTCGGTGGTGAGGAAGAACTTCGGACTCTGCATCTTCACGTCGTAGTTGAACACCGACATCTTGGTTTCCGTATTATACTCGCCCCAGTCGGAAGTCAGTGTCGTCTCACCATCAATCATCTTACCACCTTCAAAGAAGTAGGCGTTGTTATAAAGACGGTCAAAGTCAAGACTGTCGGTAAAGAGCTTGGTCTTCTTATGGGTCAGCACCACGTTATATCTGGCTCGCGCCAGCTGCTCGTTGCCATCATAGAAGGCATAGTCGCTCAACAGCGAGAGGGTGTCACCCTGATACATCTTCACATGTCCGAAAGCTTCAAACGAGTTGCTGGCCTCATAGAAATAGGCACTGTCGCAATATAGTCTGGCTCCCTGGTGGGTGAAGTGCACATTGCCATTCAGGATGGTAGCATCACGGTTGATCGTCTCGTCGTAATGCAAGAGGTCGGCATGTACCAGATAGACACGCGTGTCCTGCGTCTTGGCCTTACGCACAGGACGCTTCTTCTGCTGTTTCTGCTGCGCAAAGGCTGACATCATCCCCAACGAGAGGGCAAAAAGTAATATGTAAATAAATGATTTCTTCACCTTTCACTATTCACTTTTCACTTTATCCACCCTTCGAACTCAAACTTACAGTCCTTGTAGTCGTCGTTCAGACGGGTATAGACATTCTTGATCTTATTGACCACCCATTCGTGAATACGCTCTTCCTGACGTTTGTTCTGCACCACGTCTTTCAATACCTGGAAGTCCTCTGTAACGGTGGCCTTGTGACCCTCGATACGGTTCTTCAGCTTGGCAATCACACAGACGGTCTTACCGCGCTGGTTGATCATCTGGAACGACTTCGAGATCTGCCCTATCTGAAGGGTATCCACCACCTTGGCGATCTCTGGCGGCAGGTCCTGCATGCGGAAACGGGAGGAGGTATGACCGGTCTGCATCATATTGGTTGACATCAGACCTTTACTGTTCTTGGTATCCTTATCATCAGAGATCACAGGGGCAGCAGCCTCGAAGGTGAATTTACCGGCACGGATATCATCAGCAATAGAGTCCAGACGCACAAGCGCCTTCTCAATAGCCTGTTCTGACACGACAGGCTTACGCAGGATATGACGCACGTTCACCTTCTCACCGCGCTTCTCGATCAGCTGGATGATATGGAAACCAAACTCCGACTCCACGATCTTCGATATCTTCTTCGGATCGGTCAGGTTGAAAGCCACAGTGGCAAAGGCAGGATCGAGGGTACCGCGACCTACCAGACCAAGCTCACCGCCACGACGGGCTGTTCCCGGGTCTTCGGAATAGAGACGCGCCAGTGTCTGGAACGTCGCCTCACCTTTGTTCACACGATCGGTATAGTCACGCAGCTCGTCTTTCACACGGTTCAGTTCCTCTGTCTCTATACGTGGTGTCATCTGGATGATCTGCACCTCCACCTCTGTCGGCACAAAGGGGATACTGTCCTGTGGCATATCCTTGAAATAACGGCGCACCTCTGCAGGCGTCACCGAGATATCCTCCACGAGCTTATGCTTCATCCGCTGTACCATCTGACGGTCCTTCATCTCGTCACGCAAGTCATTACGGATCTGTGACAGCGGCTGGTGTTTGTACTCCTCCAGACGCTCACGGGAACCATCTACCATGTCAAGCCAGTAGTTGATCTGCTGTTCCACCTCCTGAGACACATCGGCATCTGTCACCTCGATACTGTCGATGACAGCCTGATGCTTAAACAGTTTCTGAACAGCAATCTGCTCGGGGATGACACAATCAGGATTACCCGACCATTTCACCCCTTCCAGTGCAGCCTGCATACGCATGGTCTCCACGTCAGAGCGCAGGATAGCCTCATCACCAACCACCCATATCACCTCGTCGATCACTGTTCCCATAGAAACAGAATCCGAATCTGAGGGGGTGGCAGAACTTGGCATAGCAGAAAAACTAGATGCAGCGATGCCGAAAACGGGAATCGCTATCATGACAACCGGGATAAGTCTTCTTAAAAAATTCATTGATACTGGTTTACTGTTTTCAATATTTCTTTGTTTATCTGTAAAGGATAACGACTGCGCAGCGAGGCGACCCACTCTGCCTCCAGCATCTGCTGGTAGTCAGCGGTAACCTGTGCTCTCACATCGTTATAGCCTTCTGGATATCGCTTGAGTTTCTTACCATAGACAGCCTCGAAGGGGTATGCTGCATCCACCTGTTCTGTCACGTCGCGACGCTTGAACACCTGACGGTCGATAGCGGCATGGTCGCCTGGTTTGAACACACCGACCATCATCTTCACACGCTCATCGCCATCACTGTTAAAGGTGGAGCGTAAAGCGGCATCCCACTGTTCAAAAGGCAGACGTTTCAACAGCTTCTTCACTGCCTTCATATCTGCCTTGGTCTTGGTGTAACAGACAGCACCACGATAATGAGGTCCTTCCGACACATACGTCTTCTTATGCGCATCGAACCAGGCGCGCAGACCTATCTCGTCGGTCTTTGCCCGCTGCCATATCTCACGGTTGGTGAGCTCATACACCAGCAGTCCGTCGTGGTATTCCTGTGTCACGTATGGCTGTTGGGCATCTGTTGCCTGTCCGACTACCGACCGGACCTTCTCTCCGGCTATGGCCTGTCGCACGGCCTGTTGCTGTAACGAACGGACAAGGTCATCTTTCAGCACATCAAACGGCTCCAGCTGTTTCCGTTCCCTCATCAGGATGATATGATAACCGTCAGGCGCCAGAACCGGACGACTGAACTCACCGGGCTGTAAGGCATAGGCAGCCTGCTCAAACTCTACAAAGGTCTGGTAGGGTTGTATCCAACCCATCTCACCACCCTTGGCAGCTGTCTGCTGATCCTCGGAAACCCGACGAGCCAGGGATGCGAAGTCGGCCCCTGCCTGTAAAGCACGCCAGATGGAGTCGGCACGCTGGGCGATACGCTGCTGTTCTCTGTTGGAGGCGCGCGTTGACAGCTGCAGGAAGATCTGCGCTGGTCTGACCAGTCCCTGACTGCCGACCGCCTTTCTCATTCTGTCGTAGCGGCGCCGAGCCTCCGTCATCAGGTCTGTGCTGGCCATTGCTACATCCCCACCCTGACGACCCTTATACATCGCCAGTTTCTGTCTGAAAGCAGTCGTGGTGTCAAGGCGGGCATCAAGGGCTGCTGCCACCTTCAACTTATAGTTGGCATAGAGCTGTGCATATTCTTCCACCGACTTCCTGTCAGCCTGCCCGTTACCGTTATTCTTATAATAGGAATAACAGAATTCCGAACGGGTAACAGGCACGCCATTCACCGTCATCACCACAGGGTCAGACTGCTGTGCAGACAAAGGTAAAGAGGTAAAAAGGTAAAAGGGTAAAACCCATCTTACCTTGCCTTTTATTTCCTTTCTGAACAAATGATCAAAGAACATTTTACCTTTTCCCTCTTTTACCCTTTTACTCTTTTACCCTTTTACCTTTAATCATTAGGACGTGAATAGTTGGGAGCCTCACTGGTGATGGTGATATCGTGCGGATGACTCTCGTTCACACCAGCATTCGTGATACGGGTGAACTTAGCATCGTGCAGCTTCTCGATAGTGGCGGCACCACAGTAGCCCATACCAGAGCGCAGACCACCTACCATCTGATAGATCACCTCCTGAACGGTACCTTTGTAAGGTACACGACCGGCGATGCCCTCGGGCACCAGTTTCTTCACATCCTTGGTATCAGCCTGGAAGTAGCGGTCCTTTGAGCCATGCTCCATAGCCTCAAGAGATCCCATGCCACGATAGCTCTTAAACTTACGACCGTTGTAGATGATAGTGTCGCCGGGACTCTCCTCGGTACCTGCCACCAGTGAACCGATCATCACACAGCTACCACCGGCAGCCAGTGCCTTCACGATATCGCCGGAATAGCGGAGACCACCGTCGGCGATCAGGGGTACGCCAGAGCCCTGCAGGGCACTGTACACATCATAGACGGCACTCAGCTGGGGTACACCGACACCGGCAACCACACGGGTGGTACAGATAGAACCCGGACCGATACCAACCTTCACGGCATCAGCACCGTTCTCCACCAACAGCTTGGCAGCCTCGCCTGTTGCGATGTTACCTACCACAATGTCGATATTGGGGAATGACATCTTAGCCTCTCTCAGCTTCTCGATCACAGACTTTGAGTGACCGTGGGCCGTATCGATGACGATGGCGTCAACACCGGCATTCACCAGTGCCTGCATACGGTCGAGGGTGTCGAAGGTGACACCGACACCGGCTGCCACACGCAGACGACCTTTCTCATCCTTGCACGCCATGGGCTTATCCTTCGCCTTCGTGATGTCCTTATAGGTGATCAGACCGATCAGACGGTTGTCCTTATCCACCACCGGCAACTTCTCGATCTTATTCTCCTGCAGGATCTGGGCGGCAGCTGTCAGGTCTGTCTGCTGATGGGTCGTCACCAGATGATCCTTTGACATGATCTCATCCACGGGACGGTCCAGACGACGCTCGAAACGCAGGTCACGGTTGGTCACGATACCTACCAGATGACGGTCGTCATCCACTACGGGAATACCGCCGATATGATACTCCGACATGATGTCGAGGGCCTGTGCGACAGTAGCGCCCAGGGGGATCGTTATCGGATCATAGATCATTCCGTTCTCCGCACGTTTCACGATAGCCACCTGACGGGCCTGATCGTCAATAGTCATATTCTTGTGAATGACGCCAATACCACCCTCACGAGCGATGGCAATGGCCATCTGCGATTCTGTGACAGTGTCCATGGCCGCCGTCACGAATGGTACGTTCAACTCGATATTACGAGAGAAACGGGTTTTCAACTCTACCGTCTTCGGCAATACTTCAGAATAAGCCGGGATCAACAGGACGTCGTCAAATGTAAGACCGTCCATCACGATTTTGTCTGTAATAAATGATGCCATATCTTTTATTTTTTTACTTTTTTACCTTTTTACTTTTTTACCTTTTTACTCTTTCTAGTTCGCCATTTCCGAGAGGAACTTGATGCGCACCAGTCGGATCTCATCTTCCGAATAGTCACTGCCAAGTTCATCCTGGGCAACACTCAACTTATCGGTATCCGACTCACAGAAGTAGTCGTAGATATCATCCACATGCTCATCGTCCATGACCTCCTCAAGGAAATAGTCGATATTCAGTTTCGTACCACTATAGACAATGGCCTCCACCTCATCGAGCAACTCACTGAAGTCGATGCCCTGTGCATCGGCAATATCATCGAGTGCCACCTGACGGTCGATGCTCTGGATGATCTTCACCTTCAGCATCGACTTCTTGGCAACCGTACGTACACGCATATCCACCTGACGCTCGATACCGTTCTCTTCGCAGTAGCGCTTGATGAGATCCACAAACTCCTGGGCATAGGGTTGTTTCACCTTTCCCTCACCCACACCCTGGATGTTCTTCAGCTCATCGAGTGTGACGGGGTAGTCAGTCGCCATCTGCTCCAGCGACACATCCTGGAAGATCACATACGGTGGGCGCTGCATCTGCTTCGACACTTTCTTACGCAGATCTCTCAGCATCGCACTCAGCATGGGGTCGAGGGCACTGATGCCACCTTCATGCTCCGCAGCCTCTTCATCCTCATTAAACTCAGCATCCTTCACGATCATGAAGGAGTGAGGCTCCTTCAGGAACTTCTTACCGGCAGCTGTCACCTTCAGCAGACCATAGTTCTCTACCTCTTTCTTCAGGTAACCGGCAATCAGGGCCTGACGAATCACTGGGCTCCATATCTTCTCATCCTCGTCGGCACCCGCTCCGAAATTCTCCAGCTCCTCATGATGATGAGCCAGAATCTCATCGGTCTCCTTACCTGTGATAAAGTCTATGATATAGTCGCTGCGGAAGTTCTCCTTCACCGACAGGATAGCCTGGAGCGCTGTCACCAGCTGATCTTCTGCTTCTATCTTCGTCTTTGGATGCAGACAGTTGTCACAGTTGCCACAGTTGTCTTTCGGATAGTCCTCTCCGAAATAGTGCAACAGCATCTTACGACGGCAGACCGAGGTCTCCGCATAGGCTGCTGTCTCCACCAGCAACTGTCGTCCGATGTCCTGTTCTGCCACTGGCTTTCCTTCCATGAACTTATCGAGTTTCTGCAGATCCTTATTTGAATAGAAGGCCAGACAGATACCCTCACCACCGTCACGACCGGCACGACCGGTCTCCTGGTAATAGCCTTCCAGTGACTTTGGGATGTCGTAGTGGATCACAAACCGCACATCGGGCTTGTCGATACCCATACCGAAAGCGATGGTAGCCACGATCACATCGATATCTTCCATCAGGAAGGCATCCTGTGTCTGTGTCCTGGTGGTAGAGTCAAGACCGGCGTGATAGGCTGCCGCCTTGATATCGTTGGCACGCAGGATGGCAGCCAGCTCTTCTACTTTCTTTCTCGACAGACAGTAGATGATGCCACTCTTTCCCGGATGCTGCTTGATAAACTTGATGATATCCTTATCCACATCCTTCGTCTTCGGACGTACCTCATAATAGAGGTTCGGACGGTTGAAGGAGCTCTTGAACTCCTTGGCATCGACCATACCGAGGTTCTTCTTGATATCACTGCGCACCTTGTCGGTGGCTGTGGCTGTCAGGGCGATGATCGGTGCCTTACCGATCTCGTTGACGATGGGGCGGATACGACGATACTCCGGACGGAAATCATGACCCCACTCCGAGATACAATGCGCCTCATCAACGGCATAGAACGAGATCTTCACCGTCTTCAGGAACTCCACATTATCCTCCTTGGTCAACGACTCCGGTGCCACATACAGCAACTTGGTCTTGCCAGCCAGGATGTCGGTCTTCACCTGATCGATGGCTGCTTTGTTGAGTGATGAGTTCAGGTAGTGGGCAGTACCTTCCTGCTCGCTGAGGTTCGTGATGACATCCACCTGATTCTTCATCAAGGCAATCAGTGGAGAGATCACGATGGCCGTTCCCTCCATCAACAGGGAGGGGAGCTGATAACAGAGTGACTTGCCGCCACCGGTAGGCATCAGCACGAAAGTATCATTGCCGTCCAGCAGGTTCTGGATAATCCGCTCCTGATCGCCTTTGAATGTATCAAATCCAAAGTACTTCTTCAGAGCATCGGTAAGATTTCTTTTTTCGGTCATACAATCTTAGTTATAAATTAGGCTTCATATTGATTGAGATGCGACTTGTCCAGCTGTTGACGGACATAGTCGGCTGTAACTTCAAATTTCTTAACCTTCTTGGAAGGTGTCTCATACATGGAGTCTATCATCACATTCTCCACAATGGAACGCAGACCACGGGCACCGAGTTTAAACTCCACAGCCTTATCCACCATCACATCGAGGGCTTCCTTTGCGAAAGTCAGGGTGACGCCATCCATCTCATAGAGTTTCTGATACTGACGGATAATCGAGTTCTTCGGTTCTGTCAGGATCTTCTCCAGCGCCTCACGGTCGAGAGGATTCAGATAGGTCAGCACAGGCAGACGACCGATAATCTCGGGGATAAGTCCAAAGGACTTCAGGTCTTGCGGCTGCACATATTTCATCAGATCTTTCTTGTCAATCTTTCTAACATTCTGCACGGAATTATAACCCACCACATGGGTGTTCATACGCTGGGCGATCTTCCGTTCTATACCATCGAAGGCACCACCACAGATAAAGAGGATATTCCTTGTATCCACATGGATGTAATCCTGATCGGGATGCTTACGACCACCCTTGGGCGGCACATTCACCATCGTACCCTCCAACAGTTTCAAGAGTCCCTGCTGCACACCTTCACCACTCACATCACGGGTGATGGAAGGGTTATCGCTCTTACGGGCAATCTTGTCGATCTCGTCAATGAACACGATACCACGCTGGGCTGCCTCTACATTGTAGTCGGCCACCTGGAGCAGTCGCGTCAGGATACTCTCCACATCCTCACCCACATAACCGGCCTCGGTAAACACGGTGGCATCGACGATGGTGAAAGGCACATCGAGCAACTTGGCAATCGTACGTGCCAGCAGCGTCTTACCCGTACCTGTCGAACCCACCATGATGATATTACTCTTCTCGATTTCCACACCGTCCTCGCTGGCAGGCTGCTGCAGACGCTTGTAGTGGTTATAGACCGAGACGGCCAGATAGCGCTTCGCCTCATCCTGACCGATGACATAGTCGTCGAGATAGGCCTTGATCTCCTTGGGCTTGGGTACCTTCTTCAGTTTGAACTTCTCACCGCTGGCCTTCGCCTCATGTGGGATATTCTCCTGTACTATACGATAAGCCTGTTCGGCACAGTCCTCACAGATAAAACCGTTCAGACCTGTGATCAACAGCCTTACGTCTTTTTCACTTCTTCCACAGAAACTGCACTCTTTCTTCATCCGTCCTTATTCCTTCCTGGTCAGCACTGCGTCAATCATACCATATTCCTTAGCCTCTTCTGCCGTCATCCAGTAGTTACGGTCTGAGTCGGCATACACCTTCTCATAAGGTGTGTGCGAGTGTTCTGAGATAATGGTATAAAGCTCCTTCTTGAACTTCAGGATCTCCTTGGCCTCGATCTCGATATCAGAAGCCTGTCCCTGCACACCACCGAGCGGCTGGTGAATCATCACACGACTGTGGGGCAGGGCGGAACGCTTACCCTCCTTACCGGCCACGAGCAGCACGGCACCCATGGAAGCAGCCATACCTGTACAGATGGTTGCCACATCACTTGAGATGAACTGCATGGTATCATAGATACCCAGTCCAGCCGTCACGCTACCGCCAGGGCTGTTGATATAGATGGAGATGTCCTTACCGGAATCTACGGAGTCGAGATAGAGCAGCTGGGCCTGCAGGGTGTTGGCGGTATAATCGTCAATCTGCGTACCAAGGAAGATGATACGGTCCATCATCAGACGTGAGAACACATCCATCTGTGTCACGTTCAACTGGCGCTCCTCCAGGATATAGGGGTTCAGATACTGAGCCTGCGCCTTCATGACATCGTCAAGAGTCAGACCGTCCATTCCTAAATGCTGCGTAGCATATTTCCTAAAATCGTTTCTATTGTTCATATTCACTTTTCAATTTTCAATTCTCAATTTTCAATTTTCAATTATATAAAGAAAGGCTATCGACCTTCCGCATCTTGTATTGGGACACAAAGATAGCAAAAAAAGTCGATAACCTCTCCAAATTAGGGGTTATTTTTTCCTAAAAAATATTATTTTTCTTGCAGAAGCTTGTTAAAGTCCTCCAAACTGACCTCTTTTTCGTTCAGTTTGACCACATTTTTGAGTGTTTCTGTCAACTTCATATCCACTGCGCGATCTACAAAGTTGTCAACATTCTCACGCTTCTTCAACTGCTCAGCGGCATAGTTCTCCAGCACATCATCGGGCACATTGCTCATGCCGTACTGGGCGAACTGGGCACGGATAGCCTCCTTGGCAACAGTCTTCAGGTCGTCTTCCTCAACCTTCAGGTTGTTGGCTGCCACGATCTGCTCCTTGATCAGGTGCCACTTCAGCTCCTTGATGCTACCCTCGAAGTTCTTCTCCACAAAGTCAGCACCCTTGTCCTTGTTGTTCTGCATCATCACACGCTTCAGCAGAGCCTCGGGGAACTGCAGGTCACCAACCTTCTTCTCCAGGTACTGACGCACGTCGAGCAGGAACTTATAGTCGCTGTTCTGCTGCAGCTGAGGAGCGATGCTCTCGGCAATCTTTGCACGGAAAGCCTTCTCATCCTTCACCTCACCTTCACCGAACACACGGTCGAAGAGCTTCTGATCAACCTCTGCAGGCTTGAAATGACGGATCTCGGTAATCTGATAGCTGAAGTCGGCTGTCAGATCCTTCACCTGATCTTTCTCTACCTTCAGAAGAGCAGCCACCTCGGCATCGCTGTCGGGATAAGCCTTCTTTGGGTTGAAGGTGATGATATCACCGGGCTTGGCACCGTCGAAGAGCTTTTTCTGATCCTCTGCCTTGATATAGGCAGGCATCACCATACCACCCTCTGTTGTGATACCACCTTCCTTGGTGTTACCCTGCTCGTCGAGCTCACGCAGGTCACCGGTGATAGTGTCGTTACCACTGAACACCTCGGCCTTCACGAACTCACCTGCCTGCGACTGGTACATCTGCACCTGGTCGTCGATCAGCTTGTCGTCAGCCTTGATCTTGTAGTAGTCGATCTTATCCTTAGCGGTCAGCTCAGCCTTGAACTCAGGCGCTACGGCGATGTCGAACACGAAGGTCAGCTCTCCGTCCTTCTCAAAATCCTGAGCAACCTGCTTCTCCTGATTAGGAAGGGGATCACCCAGCATCTGGATCTTATTCTCCTGGATATAGGCATACAGCTTCTCGCCCATGAGCTTGTTGACCTCGTCAACCTTCACGGCGGTACCATACTGTTTCTTAATCATTCCCATAGGCACCATACCCGGACGGAATCCAGGAACCTGGGCCTTCTTACGATAGTTCTTGAGTGTCTTCTCAACCTGTTCCTGATAATCAGCGGGCTCAATGGTCATTGTCAACAGACCATTGATCTTATCAGGGCAATCAAATGTAATCTTCATTGTTTTTTATACCTTATTAAATATGTACTATGCAAATTTTGAGGTGCAAAAGTACAAAATTAAGTTGATAGTTGACAGTTGACAGTTGACAGTTTAATATTATTTAACTTTCAACCCATCATTCGACAATACACTTTTTCCTTGTTCTTGCGCCTTACGCTCCTCCTCAATCTTCTGGAAATCCTTCTGTCTCAGCACAAACGACTCTGTCAGATAGTTCTTACGCACAATCTGGTTGGCAGCCAGTTCTTCGGGGGTACCCTGGAAGAGGATGCGCCCCTCAAAAAGCAGGTAGGCACGATCGGTGATACAGAGGGTGTCCTCCACATTATGATCGGTGATGAGGATACCGATATTACGGTCTTTCAGCTTCCACACGATAAACTGGATATCCTCCACGGCAATGGGATCGACGCCGGCAAACGGCTCGTCGAGCATGATGAACTTCGGTCCGATAGCCAGACAGCGCGCGATCTCCGTTCTACGACGCTCACCACCCGACAGCTGGTCACCTTTGTTCTTACGCACCTTCTCCAAGCGGAAGTCGGCGATCAGGCTCTCCAAAATCTCAATTTGCTCTTCGCGCGGCTTACCCGTCATCTCCAGCACGGACAGGATGTTATCCTCCACACTCATCTTACGGAACACAGAGGCCTCCTGCGCCAGATAGCCGATACCGGCACGGGCACGCTTATACACTGGATAGCTCGTCACCTCCTCGTCGCCCAGATAGATATGACCGCCATTGGGCAGCACCAGACCGGTGGTCATATAGAACGACGTGGTCTTACCGGCACCATTCGGTCCGAGAAGTCCCACAATCTCGCCCTGCTTCACATCGAAGCTGACGTCGTTGACCACTGTACGCTTACCATAGCGCTTGATCAATCCTTCTGTGCGTAATACGATACTCTCTTCCATAATCGGGTGCAAAGATACAAAAAAATAGGAATTAAGAAATAAGAATTAAGAAATATTTTGTACCTTTGCACCCGAAATTTAATAAAAAGCATGCTCATAACAAAATGGCTGACCACCTTTGGTCGATATGTGATGCTGATGGGGCGCACCTTTGCGCGCCCTGAACGTCTGCGCATGTTCCTCAAGCAATATGTGAAGGAGATGGCTCAGCTCGGTGTCGATTCCATCGGTATCGTCCTGCTCATCTCGTTCTTTATCGGAGCCGTTATCTGCATCCAGATGAAGCTCAACATCCAGAGTCCCTGGATGCCGCGCTGGGTGAGCGGCTACACCACCCGCGAGATCATGCTCCTCGAGTTCTCCAGCTCTATCATGTGTCTGATCCTGGCTGGTAAGGTGGGCTCCAACATCGCCTCTGAGATCGGTACGATGCGCGTCACCCAGCAGATCGACGCCCTGGAGATCATGGGTATCAACTCAGCCAGCTACCTCATCCTGCCGAAGATCATGGGTATGATCACCATCATGCCCTTCCTGGTGATCTTCTCCTCGGCGATGGGTATTGTGGGCGCCTATGCCACCGCCTTTATCGGACATATCATGTCGCCCGACGATCTCACGCTCGGCCTCCAGCATAACTTCAACGACTGGTTTGTCTGGATGTCGATCATCAAGAGTCTCTTCTTCGCCTTTATTATATCCAGTGTGCCTGCCTACTTCGGCTATACGGTAGAAGGTGGCTCCGTCAATGTAGGTAAGGCCAGCACGAACGCAGTGGTATCCTCCAGTGCGCTCATCCTCTTCAGTGATGTCTTCCTAACCCAGCTGCTGTCATGATAGAAGTCAAGAACCTATATAAGAGTTTTGAAGACCGTGAAGTGCTGCGGAACATCAACACGGTCTTCGAGGATGGAAAGACCAACCTCATCATCGGACAGAGCGGATCGGGAAAGACCGTGCTGATGAAGAACCTCGTGGGACTGCTCGAGCCCACCAGTGGACAGGTGCTCTACGACGGGCGTGACTTTGTGCAGATGTCGAAGCACGAGAAGGTGCTCATGCGCCGTGAGATGGGTATGATCTTCCAGAGTGCCGCCCTCTTCGACTCGATGACCGTCCTTGAGAACGTGATGTTCCCACTCGACATGTTCTCCTCGATGAATCTCCGCGAGCGCATCCGTCGGGCTCAGGAGTGCCTCGACCGTGTCAACCTGAAGGGGGCCGACGAGAAATACCCCGGTGAGATCTCCGGTGGTATGCAGAAGCGCGTCGCCATTGCTCGTGCCATCGCCCTCAATCCGCAATACCTGTTCTGCGATGAGCCTAACTCCGGTCTTGACCCCAAGACCTCACTGGTCATCGACGAGCTGTTGCAGAGCATCACGAAGGAGTTTAACATGACCACCATCATTAATACCCACGACATGAATTCTGTCATGGGTATCGGTGAGAATATCATCTTTATCTATGAAGGTGAGAAAGAGTGGCAGGGCGATAGCAGTATGATCATGGGCTCAGATAACCAGCGACTCACTGACTTCATTTTTGCCAGCGACCTGCTGAAGAACATGCGTCAGATGGTGATCGACCACGGCCTGCACACCATCCGTTAAGTCGCCTTTAGCGACCTAACAGATAGCGCTCTGCCAAGATAGCTGCCTGACAACCGCTGCCAGCAGCCACAATAGCCTGACGGAACACGGGGTCGGCACAGTCGCCAGCCACAAACACCCCAGGAATCTTTGTTGCAGGTGTTCCGTTGATGTTCTTCAGATAGCCCACCTCATCGGTATCGAGCCACTCCTTGAAGATGGCGGTGTTCGGCGTATGACCGATAGCGAGGAAGAAACCGTCAATCTGGATATCCACCAACTCCTCGTCGGGCTCTCCCTTCCGTTTCACCAGATGGGCACCCTCCACGCCGTTCTCTCCGAAGAGTCCTAAGGTATTGTGCTCAAACAATATCTCGATGTTCTCCCGTTCCATCACACGTTGCTGCATCACCTGTGAGGCACGCAGATAGGGCTTTCTCACAATCAGATACACCTTCTTCGCCAGTCCTGCCAGATAGAGGGCATCCTCACAGGCAGTATCACCGCCGCCTACCACGGCCACCGTCTTCTTACGATAGAAGAAACCGTCACAGGTGGCACAGGCACTCACACCCTGTCCGTTGTATTTTCGCTCATCGTCAAGACCGAGGTACTTGGCGGATGACCCCGTAGCGATGATCACCGTCTCGGCGGCGATCTCCTTGCCCTCATCAGTGGTGCAGACGTAGGGCGACTTCGAAAAGTCCACCTTCACGATCTCACCGTCACGGATGTCGGCACCGAAGCGCTCTGCCTGTTCACGGATCTCCATCATCATCTGGTTGGCATCCACACCCTGGGGATAGCCGGGGAAGTTCTCCACCTCTGTTGTCTGGGTCAGCTGACCACCAGGCTGCAGACCGCAGTACTCGATAGGACTCAGATTCGCACGTCCGGCATAGATGGCAGCCGTATAGCCCGCAGGCCCGCTGCCGATAATTAAGCATTTAGTCTGTTCCATAAATCTGTCTATTATACTTTAATTGCTGCAAAAATACAAAATAGCGCGTGAACCGCCAAATATATTATAGTTTTTTAAGTACAGCAAAAGCGTTCAAATCGCCAACGGTAGGTCGATGTGAACGCTTGCAGTCTAATAATTTATCTAAATAACGATTGCTCGGTAATTATTCTTCGTCAGGGTTTTTAGCAGTCCATCCAGCAGGAGCTTCACATTTGTCAGATACATTACTTATTGTAGGATCCCAGAACTTGCCACTTCCATACTCTGTCTTGTCAGCACACACAAATGTACCTGCGCCTGCAACTCCGACAGTCCAAGCAAAAGTAAAGGAAGATGCTCCATCAGCAATACTTGTAGCAAGACATTTGATATAGTTCAGATTAGCACAACCATTAAACATATCATTATAACAATACGATACAAGTGTTGTTGCAGGAAGAACAGGAGCTTTCGTTAAAGTTATGCAGCCAGCGAACATCCACATATAACATTCCTCTGCAAGCTCAGTAGCAGGAAGTTCGGGGGCTGTTGTCAAAGCTTCACAGCCATTGAACATACTATCATAACATCCTTTTGCAAGCTTAGTAGCAGGAAGGGCTGGGGCTGTTGCCAGAGCAGTACAACCTTCAAACATTTGATAATAACATCTATTTGCAAGCTTAGTAGCTGGTAATTCTGGGGCTGTTGTCAGAGCAGTACAGCGAGAGAACATAGTCCCATAACAATTCTCTGCAAGCTCAGTAGCAGGAAGTTCAGGGGCTGTTGTCAAAGCAGCGCAACCTTCAAACATTCGATAATAACATCTATTTGCAAGCTTAGTAGCTGGTAATTCTGGGGCTGTTGTCAGAGCAGTACAGCCATAGAACATAGTCCCATAACAATTCTCTGCAAGCTCAGTTGCAGGAAGTTCGGGGGCTGCGGTCAGAGCAGTACAGCCATAGAACATATGCTGATAACAATTCTTTGCAAGCTCAGTTGCAGGAAGTTCGGGGGCTGTTGTCAGAGCAGTACAGGCTCTAAATAAATCACAGTAGCAATTTTCTGTTAGGGTGGTAGCCGGCAATAACAACTGCTTTGTAGGGTGACTCTTTAGGTTAGCATTTCCTTTGAACAACCCAAAGAAGTTACATTTTCCACTAAGGTCTGTCTTGGTTGAAAACTGTTCACCACCCACAAGACTCATGATGTTACCATAAATGTAGCAATCAGCATCAACGCTGATATTCAGATTTCGGTTATCAACAGCTATACAATCAGTAAGATCCCCAGTCTCATCACTCCAATAGCTTTCATTCTCTGCCTTAATCAAAATTTGTTTTACACCGGAAATCGTTCTCCTAGCAGGTCTTGCAGCCTGAACACCCGAAGTGCTAGATCCATAACGTGGTTTACCACCAGAGATCGTGAAATACTTCCAACTCTGACCACCATCGGTACTATACTGAATGACAGTGACTCTAGGAAGTGTGCTGGTAAAGGTGACATTCATCGTGGCACCATCATTTACTGCCTCCAAGGTGAGTGGGAGATTCGGAGTTACGCCATCCCATGCGGAAGGCAAGGGATTGTCGAATTTATCACAGCTTACAAAGGTAAGACCTAAAAGCATCATGGCCATAGCCACAGCTTTGCTAAAGAAGTTAGTTTTACTCATAACTTTTAAAAAGTTTATAGTTAAGTAATTTAATTAAAAACGCAAAATTAATATGAAGTACAAAAGTACAAATAAAAAATTTAATGAGACCACTCCCTCTGGTTAAATGTTGTTAAATTAAAGAATCTCCTCAATACCGTCATAAAGCAAACTCAGACAGAATATGTTCATGAACTATAAAATGAGGTGAACAGATAAAGAGAGACGAGATTGGATGTGATTGCAAGAAAAATTTCTCGAAGAGAAAATGCAAAAACACTATACATTCCTACATTTTCTTTGTAACGTATTGGTTCTTAATAGTTTAATGAATGTATAGAGACTACACAAAAACATGCAGCTATACATGATTTAAGAAAAATCAAGGCTCTCTCAATGATAAAAGAGGCTTAACTTGCTGTTTATCAACTTGTTTCACGACAGTATCCTAGAAGGAAACAACTTGTTTCCTTCCATGAAACACTTTGTTTCTCTTTGGGAAACAAGTTGTTTCCAATGTTAATACACCTATGAAACAATGTCATCTTTATGTCGTAGATGACTGCTGAATCAGCCGAAAACATGCCTTCCACCCCCTTAGAATGTATAGACGATTGTTAAAATGAAGGCTCTATACATCCCTTAAACTCCTTGCTTTCAATCGATTACAAGAAAAATGTAGGAATGTATAGAGAAATCGAAAATTCTGCGTGAGAAAAATTACAATAGCAAAACCTATTGCTCGAAGTTGCGGAGTCCTTGGTTCAGGAAGTCCATATAGGCTGAGACATCCTCGTTGAAGCCACGGCTGCCGGTAAGCGGCTTACCTGTGGCAGGGTCGAGGGCCACATAGAACGGTTGGGCATTGGCACCGAACTTATGACTCTGCAGATAGCTCCATTTCGCTCCCACCGTGCGCAGCGTCTTCTGAACACCCTTGGCATCGGTCACCACCATCGGCTCCTTCAGCGGAGTCTTATCATCGACATAGAGTGAGATCAGCACATAGTCGTTCTTTAGTTTATCGGCGACACGCGCATCAGACCATACGGCGGCTTCCATCTTACGACAGTTCACACAGCCATAGCCGGTGAAGTCGATGAACACGGGCTTTCCCTGGGCACGTGCCACAGCCATACCCGACTCGTAGTCGTGGTATTCAGCCTCCACCACCTTCTGGTTGAGATTGAAGTCCTGTGTACTCATGGGTGGCGCAAAGGCACTGACAGCCTTACAGGGAGCACCCCAGAGACCTGGTACCAGATAGACCGCAAATGCCAACGACACCAGACCGCCCATGATGCAAATGACAGGTTTCGGTCTGTTCAGCTCCCCACCGATCTCATCCACCTGGAACTTCAGCCAGCCGACGAGATAAGCACCCAACAGGGCGAAGATGACAATCCACAGCGAGAGGAACACCTCACGGTCGAGGATATGCCAGCCGTATGCCAGATCGGCTACCGACAGGAACTTTAACGAGAAAGCCAGTTCGATGAATCCCAGCACCACCTTCAAGGTGGTCATCCACGAACCGGACTTCGGCGCCGACTTCAACCATGAAGGGAACATGGCGAACAGCGTAAAGGGCAGTGCCAGGGCTAAGGCAAAGCCCAACATACCCACGGCAGGCGCCAGCCAGTTGCCGGTGGTGGTCGTCTGTACCAACAGCATACCGACAATCGGACCCGTGCAAGAGAACGACACGAGTACCAGGGTGAATGCCATCAGGAAGATGCTCACCAGACCACTGGTCTGCGATGCTTTCGTATCCACCTTGTTCGCCCAACCCTCAGGCAGACTGATCTCAAACCAGCCGAAGAAGCTGAGGGAAAACACCACGAGCAAGAGGAAGAGGAACACGTTGAAGACCGCATTCGTTGACATCGCATTCAGGGTGTCACTGCCAAAGATGGCGGTCACGAGCAGACCTAAGCCAAGATAGATGACGATGATCGACAGACCATAGGTGAAGGCATCAAGGATGCCCTTCTGCTGATTGTCTTTGGCACGCTTCAGGAAGAAACTGACCGTCATGGGGATGATCGGCCAGATGCAGGGCATGCACACTGCCAACAGACCAGCCACGAAGCCCATCAGCAGGAGCCACCACAACGACTGGTTCGCCAGGTCCTCACCTGAGCCTAAGGCACGCAGCTCATCGGTCACAGGTGCCCACAGGTCATCAGCCGTCTCCACAGGCGTTGTCAAAGGAGTCGTTCGGGTGGTATCAGCCTCTGCGATCGGTGTCACCTCTGGTTTTTCACCCTGAGCAGGTTCCTCTGTTTTCGGCGCAGCTGTCACAAGCGGACTCTTTCCCTGGTGTTTCAACGGCACCTCTGACGGCGGCAGACAGCTGGCATCACTACAGGCACCATACTCCAGATAGCAGTCGATGTCGTACTGGGGTTTGGTGAAGCGGATCTTCTGTACGAAAGTGGCTTCGTTCTCAAAGAACTTCAGCTCCATATCGAAGAGCTTGTCCATCTTCTTGATCACCTTGCCGCGTGGCATCAGCTTTCCCACAGGCTCGGCACCCTCCATCTTCACGACATGGAAGGTGGTCTCTATCGGACCGTCATCACCCAGGTCAGTGGAATAGACATGCCAGCCGTTATCGATCGTCGCATGAAAGATAATCTCAGCCTCAGCATTTTCACCCATCTTCAACTCAGAGGTGAAGTGGACAGGGTCCACAAGCTGTGCCTGTACCGCAAAAGCGATACAGCACAGCATCCATGTCGTTATCAGTCTTGTCATTTCTGTCTTGGTCTGCTTGTCTTTAGAAATTCCACTTCACGGCCAGCGTCGGGTTGATGAAGAATGACTTATCATCCACGACGTTATACACGAAGTTGTTGCTGATCTCAATCTCGGAACCGACAGAGAAGTGGTCGGTGAAGTTATACCAGAACTGCGGCTCGGTCAGAAGCACGAGCATACCATGTCCCTGGTGACCGTCACGCCAGTTCTCGCCACGCCAGAGATCGATGAAGCCATCGAAGCGGCATTTGTTGTTGGCGAAGTTGATACCCCACACACCTGTCAGCTGGAAACTGCTATAGGCACGGGTATAGGCATAGCTCTTGAAATAGCGCTTATACATCAGCTGCACCGACCAGGTCTTTGAGAAGTCGGCATTATGACCGTTGTAAGCACCACCTAAGAGTGCTGCCTGCTGGAAGCTGCCAGAGCGGTTCAAACCTCCGTTATACTCAATATGCGCAGCGAAAGGCGACTGTTTGCCGAGGTTGAACTCACGGGAGATCTCGGCATAGGCACCCTCCACGAACTTACGACTGAAGTCGATATCTACGAAATAGAACCAAGAACCCCATTTGTCAGCCTTGAACTGCTCTAAGGTCATGGTTACCTTCGCACGTCTTGGAACATCATCAGCCTGAGGACCGCCCAACTGGTCAGAATAGATACTACGTCCGAAATCATAGTGAAGTTGCACGTTCTGTGCTTGCATGGTAAGTCCTGTCAGGACCATCAGACCACATAAAATCAGTTTTCTCATACGTCTTTATTTCTTTTTTATAATAATGGTGCAATATATTTCAGAAGGAAGAAGGCTGCAAGGATATAAACCACAGCCGAGAGCTCCTTATGACGGCCTGTGCAGACCTTCACGATAACATAAGAGAGCATACCCAGTACGATACCCTCAGAGATACTGGCGGTAAACGGCATCATCAGCATCGTCACGAAACAGGGCATCGACTCGGTGAAGTCGATGATGTCGATATGGACGATGGAGCGCAGCATCATCACACCCACGAGGAACAGGGCGCTGGTGGTAGCGGCTGACGGGATCATCAGGAACACTGGGGAGAAGAAGAGGGACAACAGGAACAGCAGGGCCACCGACAATGAGGTGAGACCTGTGCGACCACCTTCAAGGATACCCGTCGTACTCTCCACATAGGTCGTCACGGTGGATGTACCGCAGAGGGCACCGACGGTCGTACCGACAGCGTCAGCCATCAGGGCTTTGCTCAGGTTGTGGATGCGTCCTGTCTGCTTATCGGCCATGCCGGCACCTGTGGCCGCACCGATCAGGGTGCCGATGGTGTCGAAGAGGTCCATGAAGAGCAGTGTTGCCACCACGATATAATATTCGATATCCAAAGAGATGAAACGGCTGAAGTCGATGTGCAATGCCACCGGTTCCAGAGAGTGAGGCATGCTCAGCAGTGTAAAACCTTCAGGAATCTGGGTGACACCGAGGGGGATTCCCACGATGGTCATGATAATGATCGTATAGAAGAGACCACCTTTCACCTTTAATGCCATGAGGATGGCACCGAGCAGGATACCGCCTGCTGCCACGATCGTGGTGGGGTTCCAGGTACCGAGAGAGGTCATGGTAGCTTCGTTGGCCACCACCAGACCGCCGTTCTTCAGACCGATGAAGGCGATAAACAGACCGATACCCACAGAGATGGAATAGCGCAGATTCAAGGGGATAGCGTTGACAATAGCCTCACGCACCTTGAAAAAAGTGAGAAGGATAAACACGATACCCTCTACAAACACAGCAGCCAGCGCCTGTTGCCAGCTATAGCCCAGTACGATGACCAGGGTGTAGGCAAAGAAGGCATTGATACCCATACCCGAGGCGAGGGCAAATGGCATCTTGGCATAGAAAGCCATCACCAAAGTAGCGAGGGCGGCAGCAATGACTGTAGCAGAGAACACAGCCCCCTTGTCCATTCCTGCATCACTCAGGATGATGGGGTTGACTGCTAAGATGTAAGACATGGTAAGAAAGGTCGTCAGACCAGCCATCATTTCCACTCTGACAGAGTGTTTTGCCGGATCGAATCCCAACAAACTTAGAAATTTGTTCATCTTTTTTGGTTTTTATTGATTAGTGAATATATGATTCGGGCAGTCTCTTCAGGCGCGCACTGGTCACCCAGTCTACGGCGCACCTCCTCATAGCCTAAGAACATCCTGTCACGGGCGCGCCCCTCAAGGATCTTGTGGAGTTCCTCACGGATATTCTCCACACTGAAGGTGTCTGCCACCAGTTCCGGAACCACCTCGTCATCAACGATCAGGTTCACTAAGGAGATAAATCTCACACGGAGCACCAGCTGACGCAGACGACCGATCAGCCAGGGCAGCGGTGTCTTGTAGCACACCACCTGAGGCACATTGAAGAGGGCGGTCTCCAGGGTGGCGGTACCACTGGTGACAAGGGCGGCATGAGTCTCCGACAACAGCTGGTAGGTCTGGTTATAGACCACCTCCACCCCACTCCCGTCCATAAACCGACGGTAATAGGCGGCATCGATGGCAGGTGCCCCGGCCACCACGATACGGTAGGTGTCTTCCAGTCCCTTGACGGCAGCGAGCATCGCAGGCAGGTTGTCTTTGATCTCCTGTCTCCTGGAGCCTGCCAACAGGGCGATGACGGGAAGCGTTTTCCCCTTCACTGCTCGTTTCTTACGCTGCAGAAACTCCTCCACCTCTGCTTTGGTGGGGTTTCCCACATAATGGATGGGGTAATGATGTTTCTCTTCAAAGAAGGGCACCTCGAAAGGCAGGATGGAGAACAGCTCATCCACATCGCGGCGGATCTGTTTGATACGATACTCCTTCCAAGCCCATATCTTCGGAGAGATATAGTAATAGACGGGACAGAGACCCTGTTCCTTCACGTATTTCGCGATACTGAGGTTAAAACCTGGGTAATCCACGAGGATCACCGCATCGGGTCGCCATGCGGCAATATCCTCCTTGCATTGGCGCATGTTGCCTAAGATGGTACGCAGGTGCAGCAGCACGGGCACAAAACCCATATATGCCAGTTCACGGTAATGCTTCACGACGGTGGCGCCCTCGGCAGCCATCAGGTCACCTCCGAAACAACGGAACTCAGCCTGCGCGTCTTCCTGCCGTAAGGCGTGAATCAGCCGTGAGGCATGTAGGTCGCCGGAAGCTTCTCCTGCTATCAGGTAATATCTCATGCGTTCTTATACCTTTATAGATTCCAGTTCTTGATGAAATCGAGGGCGGCATAGGCCGTCACATCGATCTGTGTAGGGGTGATGGCCACATAACCGTGAGCCAGTGCCCAGTTGTCGGTATCTTCTGCCTCGGGCTCATCATTGGTATAATGGCCCACCATCCACCAGTAGTCATAGCCACGGGGATGATGACAGCGTGTCACCTCTTGGCCCCAGGTGCCCTTCGCCATGCGGCAGACTTTCACGCCGCGGTAGCTAGGCTGGCTAGGAAAATTCACATTCAGGCAGATGCCCTGCGGCAGGCCGTCGGCCAGCACGCGCTGCGTAATCGCCTGGATATAAGGGCGTAATGGTTCGAAATCGGCATCCTCGTCATGGTCGCAGAGCGAGAAGGCAACAGATGGTATATATTTCATACAGCCCTCGATGGTCACACCCATCGTACCACTGTAATGCGCATTCACCGAGGCATTGTCACCGTGGTTGATACCACCGATCACCATATCGGGGCGACGCGGACAGAGCTCTGCCAATGCCAGCTTCACACAATCGACGGGAGTGCCGTTACACGACCACACCTCAACACCCGGGCGCTGTTCACGCCGTTTGAGTTGCAGAGGGGTAGTGACGGAGAAAGCACATGAGAAACCACTACGGGCAGAATCGGGGGCACAGACGATGACATCACCATAGTCAGACACCATCTCCACAAGCTCACGAATACCTTTTGCAGTATAGCCATCATCGTTGGAAATAAGCAATAACGGTCGTTTAATTTCCATAAAATATCATTGATTTGGCTGCAAAGTTACAAAAATCTCTTAATTCATAATTATTAATTCTTAATTATTTTGTAACTTTGCGCACAAATTTCTTTTTAATCAAGAATAAATGGGTAAGATTATTGCTTTAGCAAACCAAAAAGGCGGTGTAGGTAAGACGACGACCACGATCAATCTGGCCGCCTCACTGGCTACCTTAGAGAAGAATGTCCTTGTGGTGGATGCCGACCCGCAGGCTAATGCCTCCAGCGGCTTGGGTGTAGATATCACGGAGGTGGAGTGCTCGCTATACGAGTGTATCATTAACAAAACGGATGTGCATGAGGCCATCTATACCACCGATATTGACGGACTCGACATCATCCCCAGTCATATCGACCTGGTGGGTGCAGAGATTGAGATGCTGAACCTCGCCGAGCGCGAGAAGGTGCTCAAGCGCCTGCTCGATCCCATCCGGAATGAGTATGACTATATCCTGATCGACTGTTCACCGTCGCTGGGCCTCATCACCGTGAATGCCCTGACAGCTGCCAACTCGGTGATTATCCCCGTGCAGTGTGAGTATTTCGCACTCGAGGGTATCAGCAAGCTGTTGAACACCATCAAGATCATCAAGAACAAGCTGAATCCGCTATTGGAGATCGAGGGATTCCTGCTGACCATGTACGACAGTCGTCTCCGTCTCGCCAACCAGATCTACGACGAGGTGAAGCGCCACTTCCAGGAGCTGGTGTTCAAGACGGTCATCCAGCGTAATGTCAAGCTCTCCGAGAGTCCCAGTCACGGTCTGCCCGTGATCCTTTATGATGCCGACTCCACAGGTGCCAAGAACCATCTGGCACTTGCAAAAGAAATCATCTTAAAAAACAAATAGACAACAATGGCTGTAAGAAAGAAATACGACCGCAATGTGCTCGGACGTGGTTTAGATAATATAAGTGGTAACAGAGGACTCGGTCTGGATGCGCTGATCGACACCCATGATGTGCAGACACAGGGCAGTTCGAATCTGAATGAGATACCCATCAGTATGATTGAGGCGAACCCCAATCAGCCCCGACGGGAGTTTGACGAGACAGCCCTTCAGGAACTGGCTGCCAGCATCAAGGAGATCGGTCTCGTGACACCGATCACCCTCCGTCAGACACCAGGTGGCAAATACCAGATCATCGCCGGCGAACGCCGTTGGCGCGCCTCACAGATGGCAGGTCTGACTGCCATCCCCGCCTATATCCGTACGGTAGAGGATGACAATGCGATGGAGATGGCACTGGTGGAGAACATCCAGCGTGAAGAT
>JAEEGL010843700.1_pt1 | contig 24961 bp, 20 predicted proteins | sample 9134231 | NCBI WGS metagenome assembly JAEEGL01 (sample SAMN16246548, study PRJNA631951) | gut metagenome | biome: gut microbiome; feature: rumen; material: fiber-attached | host: Bos | place: Iran: Karaj | collected 2018-10 | reverse complement strand
CTTTCAGCCGGGGCTTTTTCAGACGGCTCCTATGACTGTATCGTCGCGGCGGATTTCGCGGAAGAAGCGGACTCTGTCCCTCCTCTTTTGGCCGGGATTTACAGCCTGCTTTCCGATAACGGCGTATTCCTGCTGGTATACCGGAACCGGTTCGGACTGAAATATCTTTGCGGCGGGGTGGACGAATACGCTGAACGGCCGTTTGCTTCCCTCCAGGTTCCTGAAAGCGGGCCGCGCCTTTATTCGCGCCGGGAAATGGAAAAGATGCTCTGCGGCGCAGGATTCGAAACACCACGATGCTATTTCCTGATGCCGGACGTCAGTTTTGTACAGGCGGCCTACACTGAAGATTATCTTCCCGACGAGAGTATAAGGGACCGTGTTTTCCCGTTTGATCTTCATAACAGCCCGCTGGTCGCATGGGAAGGTGATCTTTATGACGATGCGGTGCGGGAAGGGACGATTCCCTATGCTGCCAATGTTTATCTTGCGGAATGTGTAAAGCCCGGCAGGCTGCTTCCTGAGAAGCGGGTGGTCTATGCTGCCCTTTCAACCGACCGCGGGGCGGAACACGGTTTTGCCACGGTTCTTTATTCCGATGAAACGGCTGCGAAAATTCCGCTTTTCCCGGAGGGCATGGAGTCTCTGAAGGCCCTGCGGGACAATATGGAAGCGCTGGAAGACAGGGGAATCCTGACGGTTAAGCACCGGCTTTCGGATTCCGGGATTGAGATGCCGTTTATCCGGGAAGAAGGCCTGCTGCATTACCTTCGCAGACAGCTGCCGGATCACCCGGACCGGTTTCTCGGCGTTTTTGAACAGATTTACCGCGACGTTCTGCAGTCGTCCGGCCAGGCAGAGGACCTTCCGGATAATCTTTCGGAAACCTGGGGCGCCGGTGTTCCTGAACTGGCTCCGGTTCTGGAGAAAGCCTGGATCGATATGATCCCTTATAACGCTTTCCGGGCGGGAGAGAGAATCCGGTATTACGACCAGGAATTTACCGTCACGGACTGTCCGGCGAAATATGTGTTGTTCCGCGCCCTGCTCTACACGTGGATTCATATTCCCGAAGCGGAGCAGATCCTGCCTCTCGAATCGGTTAAAGACCGTTTCGGCCTGACCGGCCTGTGGGAAGGATTCCGCCGCCGGGAGGATCAGTTCGTTGCGGAAAACAGGAACCGTGCTGCGCTTGAGGAAATCTACCAAGGCGCGTGGCCCGACCGGGCCGCCATGGAAAGACGCAGGGAACTGCTCGATCCCGCGGCTGTCCTGCGGGACGTCCACAGGGTCCAGATGGGCCTTTTTATAGAACTGGACCGTGTATGCCGGGAATACGGCCTGAAATATATGGCCGTGGGCGGTACGCTTCTGGGTGCCGTCAGGCACCGGGGTTTTATTCCTTGGGATGACGGCGCTTCTGTCGCCATGCCCCGGGAGGATTATGACCGGCTCCTGGAGATCGGCCCGGCGGCCTTCAAAGAAGACTGTTTCCTGCAGACACCGCAGAATAATTCCGGATGTTTCTACGGAGGATTCAGCAAGCTGCGCCGCAGCGGTACGGCGGCTTTTGAACAGAGGCATAGCGACAGGGACTGGAAAGACTGCCACCAGGGAATCGGGATCGATATCCTGCCCATTGACAGCTGTCCGGAAAACAGGGATGAGCGTCAGTACCTTCAGAAACGGTTGGGCGTGCTGCAGCGGCTGCTCTATGCGAAAACCTATACGCCGGAGCAGTTTATTCCCAGAGACGTGAGCAGGGAAGAGGCCGGAAGATACCGCCGGTGGGCGGAGCATATGAGCAGATCCGCCCTGATCCGGAAAATGGACCGGCTCTGCGAAAGCTCCGGCGAATCGCCGTTTAGCGGGATTCTCGCGTTTTATTACGGAAACAGGGAGAATAAAAACGTCTGGCCGTCCGAAGCTGTGGAAACGGTAACCTACGTTCCCTTCGAAGATATGATGCTGCCCGTTCCGGCCGGATGGGAATACGTCCTTAACAGCAGGTACGGCCGGGACTTTATGATCCTTCCGCCGCCTGAAAAACGGCACAGGCCCGGCGGCGTTTCATTTTACAGATGCGGCGGCGCTTCCCGCATAAATCCGGACGGGAGCATGGAATACGGAACAGGACTTCTGATGGGCGTTTTCGACCTGTTCCACATAGGGCATCTCAGGCTGATCAGGCGGGCGAAGCAGCATTGCCGGTATCTGAGAATAGGCGTGCTCTCGGATGAGCTGGTCTTGCAGTACAAAAACAAGACGCCCGTCATCCCGCTGTCTGAACGGATGGAAGTCCTGGAAGCGGTTCGCGAAGTCGACGAGGTGGTCGCCATAACGGATACGGCCTCCCGGCTGGTGGAATGGGAACGCAGGCCCTTTGACTGCTTCTTCTCCGGCGACGATTACAGCGGGAACGAATACTGGGAATGGGAGAGAGAAGAGCTGCGGAAACGCGGTTCGGATATCATGTTCTTTCCTTATACCAAAGAACAGAGTTCGACAAAAATCCGCGGGAAACTCGGACAGTAAATAAAATCCGGACTCAGCGCGGCTTCGTGCTGCCCGCGATATAAACGCCCGCGATGATCAGCAGTGCCCCGGCTGCTTGCTGCGGGGTAAACGGCTCCTTTAACAGAAGCACTCCTGAAAGAACAGATACGACGGTTGAAACACCGATGAAGGCGTTTGTTCTGATAACGCCGATTTTCATAATAGCTGTATTTGTCAGGAAAAACGCGGCGACGGAACAGCCGATTCCCTGGTATAGCACAGCCTTTCGGAAGACAGGGTCCCTGAACGGAAGCGTAAACAGGTTCTGCAGTCTGCCGGCAGGACCGTCGGAAAGCGCCGCCTCCGCGACGGCAGCCAGGACAAAGACTAAGGCCGATGCAGTCAGCATAAACCGGGTGAGCTCCGTTCCGCTGAATCCGGACATGCTTTCGATAAGGACACTGTACAGGGTAAAGGACAGGACCGCGACCGTCAGGAAGAGATATCCGGAGACAGACAGGCTGGAAGTCATCCCGACCGCCATTACCGTGAGCAATACGCCGGCAAGTGTGATCAGAATACCGCCTGTCTGTTTTTTTGTCGGCTTTCGATGCAGAAGGAGGGTGGACGCGGCCAGGGATACCACCGGGATGGAAGCTATGAAAACGCCGCTTTCCGAGGCGGTCGTCAGGCGGATACCGAAAGTTTCGCTGATATAGTAGGCGGTGGGGAAGAGGGCGGCGGCCAGGCACAGGATTCGTTCCGGCTTCAGGAGCCTGACATATGCCCGGCCGGAAGCATTCAGTACAGCGGCACAGAGATTCATGAAAACCGAAGCTGTCAGGAAGCGCCAGCCAAGCAGCGCGAAAACGCCTGCTGACTGCGCCGCCTGTTTGGTGAATACAAAACTGAGTCCGTAAAGAGTTTCGCATCCCAGGGCACAGAGATTTCCGATTATCAGGTTTTTCTGATTCATATTGTCGGTCATAACCGCATCATTTTACCATATCTGTCGAAAAGAATCGGGACATTTTTATTAAAATGTCCGGTAACTGACAATTCGTACGATTTGATTCTTGTTGTTGACAGAGTCTGTTTTTACAATCTATTCCGTAATATCCGATAATCGGCGCCGCCCGGTTTCCGAAATCTGGTATTCGGTACCGGCATTTCCAGGACAGTTTATGAAAACAGACAGTATGAAACCGTTCAAAACCAACACGTTCTTCACTGATTATATTAAACCGCTTTCGCTGATTGCCTTTCCGGTAATGCTCGAAAACCTGGGCCAGATTTTCCTGGGGACAGTGGATACGTTCTTTGCCGGGAAACTGGGCGATAATGCCATAGCCGCCATCAGCGTCACCAATCTTTTTATCAACCTGCTCCTTACAGTGTTTACGGCACTGGGGATCGGGATTATGGTAAAGATCGGACGGTCGCTCGGAGAAGACAATACCGGGCTTGCCAACATCCAGTTCCGTCAGGCAGTCCTGACTGCGCTCGGCTGCGGCGCCGCATTCGGCCTGATAAGCCTGTTCAGCGGAAGGCTGGTTCTGACGGCCGCCGGGGCCAAAGACGAGATTCTTGAACTGGCGCTGATCTATTTTCCGGTAGTAGCGGTACCGTGTGTTTTCCTGTGCGTAATCCACGTCCTGGCGTCTTCGCTGAAAGCATGCAAAAACAGTTCGGCCAGTATGAAAGCAGCACTTTCGGCTAACGTCATGAATGCCGTGCTGGACGCGCTGTTCGTGCATATGGGACTCGGCGTTTTCGGCCTGGCGCTCGCAACGACCCTGAGCCGTCTGTTCAATGTTATTCTGCTGGCAGTGATCATCCAGAAAAATGAGAATGTTCCGCTGACGTTTACAGGCGGGAGCTGGAAACCGCAGAAACAGATTATGACGGAGTTCCTGGCTTACAGTATTCCGGTCATGCTGACCAGGCTCAGCGCGCGCCTCTGCATCCTGGCTCACGGAAGTCTGGTTCTCAGGCTGGGGAGCATTTATTATGTAGCCAACAGTATCACAACACAGCTGGATGAATACGCCTGTATACCCAGTGAAGGCTATGAAGCCGCGACGGCTACTATGGTCAGCCGCAGCCTGGGATCAAAAAATGACAATGACGTACTGAAATTTACCAAAGCCGGTTTTCTGGCGACGTCTGTCTGCATGACAGCCCTTGGCCTGATTCTGGCTGTTTTTTCCGTTCCGCTGACTTCTCTGTTCACGAAGACGACAGAAATATACGGAATGGCCAGACAGATCCTGACACTGATGGTTTTCTTTAACTGGACCAGCTCATTAAGTCATATCCTGACCAGCGCCGTTCAGGGCGCCGGCAACAGCAGGCTGCCGCTGTATGCAACACTGATCGGCAATATCGTGATGCGCCTGGGGGTCGGGTATCTGCTGGCTTATACGTTGGGATGGAAGCTGCTGGGAATCTGGATCGGCATTATCCTGGATTTCCTGCTGAGAGGGATTATCCTGGGTTCATATCTGATAAAACGGTTTGCGAAAGCTAAAACAGAGTAAACAGGAAGCGCATTCAGAAATCTTTTTCAAGAAGCGGCCCGAGTACGCTGCGGAAATAGCCGTAAATCTCATCCGGAGGCAGTTCCGGACGTGTTTTGGCCCACCAGACGACTGTATCCACAAAACTGCAGGCAACATGGTCTGCGACATAATCTGCCGGCGTATTATCCGGAAGGCCGATAGAATGGTTTACGATCCGGTCACGGATGATGCCGCGCATCCGTTCCTTAAAGTAGAGTGTGAACATACTGTCCTGCTGAAGCCCGAGAAGTTTCAGCATTTCGCCGTTCCTGTCACGCAGATGGGACAGAATATGAGAGAAAAGCGTGATATGCTCCGAATCATAGATGCTGCCGCTGCCGGGAGCATTCAGTTTATGGTCCCTGTACAGAACGTGATCGAACAATTCGTTGCACAGTGCGCGGAGCAGGTCGTCTTTTGTTTCAAAATGGGCATAAAAAGTGCTTCTGCCGACGTCGGCGCGGTCAATGATATCCCGTACTGTGATGCCGGCATATTGTTTTTCAGCAAGCAGGTCGGAAAAAGCGGAGAGGATCGCTTCTCTGGATTTCCTCTGCCGGCGGTCAGTCCGGCCGCAGGCAGAGGATTCGGTTTTAACAGGATCGGGTTTATTATTCACGTTATTCTTCCGAGGGTTCCGTTTTGTGGACCAGGATGATCAGACGCGTGGCGCGGTGGTTGTCATCCACTTCCCGGACGACGACGGTGATGTTCCTGTAATCGAAAGCGTCGAATTCGATCGGCACGGCGCCGATCTGTTCGGCTGTCCAACCGCTGACGGTGGTGCAGTCAGTGTCCAGATCCCTGTCGTCCATATCCAGGTTTTCGAAGAAATCGCTCAGGTTCATATCCCCGCTGCACTCAAAACGCGTATCGGTGATTTTCTGCCATTCATTGACGATTTCATCGTTTTCGTCCCAGATTTCCCCGACGAGCTGTTCCAGCACATCTTCCATCGTTACGATGCCGGCCGTTCCGCCGTATTCGTCGGCGACGACGGCCATATGGAGCTGTTCGGACCGGAACTGGTTCAGGATATTGTCCAGGTTCATACTCCTGGGAATAAAAACAGGCTCCAGCATCAGGTCGCGCAGCGTCACTTTCTGGCCTTCCGCAAGCGCCTTCAGCAGGTGCTTGACGTACAGGATGCCGATGATGTGGTCGATCGTCTTTTCGTATACGGGAAAACGGGAAAACTGCGTTTCCCTGAATACCTCGAGGACGTGCTCTATAGTGTCGTTTACTTCCAGCCCGACGACGTCGATCCGCGGCGTAAGGATATCGCCGGCTTCCAGTTCCGAGAATTCCAGCGCGCTCTGCAGAAGATCCGCATCGTCTTCATCGATGACGCCTTCGTCCTCTACAGTGTCCAGGATACTCTCAAGATCGGCTTCCGTCACAGTAACGTCTTCTTCGCCGGGTTTTATCCACAGACGGCTGCACACATTGACGAGGCCTGTTGTGATAAAAACGAGCGGGCTGAGAAGGATCATCAGGACGAGAAGAGGGTAGGAGGCAATCCGGGTAATGGCTTCGCTCCGCCTGGTGCCGATGATTTTCGGCGTGATTTCCCCGAAGATCAGGATCAGCGCGGTCATCAGGACCGTAGAGACAGTGGATGCCGAACGGTTCGTCAGACGGGATGAAAGCCCCGCCAGGGTAACAGCCAGGACGGTAGCGATGGAAGTCGAACCGATATTGACCAGGTTATTACCGATTAACAGTGTGGCGAGCAGGGAGTCATAGTGCTTGTAAAGATATTTCACAAGACGGGAAGTTTTGTCTTCCGAATCGGACTCCTTTTTCATCTTCACTTTACTCAGGTTGTTGAACGCGATTTCGGAACCGGAGAAGAAAGCGGAGGCGATCAGCAAGAGCACAATGTAAAAAACAGATTTCATACATGCCCTCCTTCCTGAAGGAACTGGCCGCTGCCGGCGTCGCTTTCATCCTGAATTTCACCTACCAGTTCTTCCAGAATATCTTCCATCGTAAGGAGACCGGTCTTGTGGCCGGTTTCGTCCGCGATAAATACCATATGCAGTTTATTGAGCCGCATTTTCTGGAGGAGTTCCTGGATGTCGGTGTTTTCGCTGAATACATAAGGCTTCAGCAGCATTTTCCGAAGAGGCTGTTTCTGGCCGGAAACATATCCGGAAAGGAACAGGTTTACAGGGAGTATCCCGACGATATTGTTCCTGGTCCCTTCATAAACCGGGATTCTGGAATAAGGAAGAGTTTTAATGAAATCTGCGATTTTATCGTAAGGCATGGCGCTGCTGATAATGACGGCACGGTCGAGCGGCGTCATGACATCCTTAGCGAATTTCTTGAAAAACTGCCTGGCCTGGTTGATCAGTTCCTGTTTTTCGGGTTCCAGGACACCTTCGTCTTCGATGGTATCCAGGATGTCCTGCAGTTCTTCTTCCGTAACGGTTGCGGTCTCCGGGGTGCGGAAAAAACGGGAGATAACAGAAGAAATCCCGGAAAAGACAGCGGCTACAGGTTTTATGATCTGGATAAACAAATACAGGGAATCCGCAAAACGAAGAGATATTTCCTCGCTCCGGGATTTCCCGAGGCTTTTCGGAAGCATTTCACCGAAAAGATAGACTACGAGAGTAGTAAACAGAGTGCCGTAAACAAGATAGCGGGGCGGCAGTGACGCGATAGCCACTAATGTTGACAGCGCCGCGCAACTGGCATGACACAGATTATTGCCGATCAGAATGCTGATCAGGGCATTGTCGAAACTGTCACAGATTTTCAGGGCTTTGGCTGCCCGTTTATCACCTTCGTCAGAAAGTGTCTTCAAACGGATTTTGCTGACGGATGAATAAGCTGTTTCGCTGCAGGCAAAATATGCTGCCAGGAATAAGAACACCAGATAGAGTAGTATACTGGCTGGGTCCACTTGGAAAACCATCTCCTTTCGTCGTTCTGCATTATGGAAACATGTACTGCAGAACCATAGAACATACAAAATAAGTTACAAATAAAAATTATACCACGACATAGTTCCGACGCACAAATATAATGCGCCGGAACTATGTTTCAGGGAAAGATAACGATATTTGAAGGCCGGATCATTCTTCGGCCTTTTCCGCGGCTTCATTTTTCATTTCAGCGGCAGCCTGTGCTTTTTTCTTATCACGGGCAGAGGAAACAAAAGGATAAATCAGCATAATGATATCGATTGCGAGCAGTGCCAGCGGAAGAGGCTTGCCCCAATAGCCGATCGGATCGTTCTTCATCAGCATCCAGGCGCGCCGCCAGCTGATCTCGCATTTGTTGCCGAGAACGAATGCCAGGACGAAAGGCGCCATCGGGATATGGGCCCGGGTCATGTAATAACCGACAATGCCGAAGAAAAGGACAACGATCATATCGAACGCAAGTTTCCGGTACGTATATGCTCCGAGCACGCAGAGAACAGCGATGATCGGGATCAGGATGCTGTTGGGAACTTTTGTGATCCGGGAATAAAGCGGCGCTCCGAAGAAACCGAACAGCAGGATAAAGAACTGCGCAAGCAGCAGGCCGAACAACAGGCCGTAAGCTGTTTCAGCATGCGTGGTGAACAGCTGGGTTCCGGGAGCCAGGCCGTGAATCAGAAGGCCTCCGAGGAAAATTGCGGCTGTGCCGTTTCCGGGAATACCCAGGGTCAGCAGAGGAACCAGGGAACCGCCGACAACAGCGTTGTTTGCGGCGGAAACGACAGCCAGACCCTTCGGGTTGCCCTGTCCGAACGGAATGTCAGATTTATCGCCGGCAGACGCCAGGTTGTAACTGATACCGGCGGCGACAGTCGTTCCGGCGGCGGGGATGATGCCGACGACAGTTCCGATTACGGAAGCGCGCAGGGTCTCCCACCAGAAATAGCCGATTTCTTTTCTGGAAAGGAATGGGCTCTGCTTGACGTCTTCCGCGCTGATAACGATCGACGCGCTGTTTTCGGCGATCAGGGTGAATACCTGGCTGAACGCGAACATACCGAGGACAACAGGAAGAAGCGGAAGGGAATCATACATACCCTTGATACCGAAACTGAAACGTGTGACGCCGGTAATGCCGTCGATACCGATCAAAGCGCAGAGGAAACCCATCATGGCGCTCATCAGGCCTTTAAGCGCGCGGTCCTTGACGATACCGATGATGATAATAATACCCATCAGGCTGGTCAGGAACAGTTCCAGAGGACCGAACGCAGTAGCGACTTTTGCCAGCGGGGGAGCGATCAGGATCAGCGCAATGCATCCGACGACGCCGCCGACGAACGCGCTCAGGGTGGTTGTTCCGATCGCCTTCATGCCTTCACCGCGCTTGGTCATCGGATAACCGTCAAATACCATGAACAGTGAGTCTGAAGTACCGGGCGTATTTAAAAGAACTGCGGTGATATTTCCGCCGTAACTGGCTGTTACATAGATGGCGCCCAGACAGACCAGTGCGGTAACCGGAGGCAGCGCAAAGGTCAGGGGCAGAAAGATACCGATACCGGTGTCGGCAGACATGCCGGGCAGGGCGCCCAGGATAACGCCGACAGTAGCACCGATGGTGAGCCACAGGAGATTTTCAAATGTAAACAATTCTGCGGCGTAAGCTAAAAATTGCATAATACATTCTCCATTCTAAGATTTCTGTTGTCTGCGTTAACGATGGAAGATGCCGGTCGGAATCTGCATGGTCAGCAGCTTCTGGAAAACGAAATAAACAAATACCGGCAGCGCTATGGAAATAATGGCGATGATCTTTTTGTCCCGCTGGCCAAGATACCACATGGCAACAGGCAGATAGATTACGGTGGCGAGGTAAAACCCAAGTGTGTTGCAGGCAACCATGTATACCAGCAGGATGGCCGCCATGGTCATCGCCCGCCTGGTACCGGAAAAGTCGATCTCTTCATTATTTTTTCCGGTCAGACAGCTGATCAGGAAACCGGTCGCGAGGATAAACGCAAGAACGCAGATAACCTGGGGGAACGAGCGGGATCCGTGATCTTTAATGGAAAAAGAAGAAACAAAGAATATACCGCACCAGATATAGATGAAGATACAGGAGAGTATATTGTAATTGAACTTCTTGTTTTTATTCGTATCCAAGTCAAAAATCTCCTTCATAATAACAATCGGGGCTGGCCGGCACCGGAGACGGCGCCGGCCAGCTCTGGCCGTTTACTGAATTCTGGATTTGTCAGTCGGAATTACTGCCAGGGATCGTTGTCCCACAGTTCCTGATAGCCTTTTTCGATTTCGATGAACTGCGCCGTGGTTTCTTCACAGCCCATATTGACGGTCGGAAGCTGCATCTCGGCTGCTTTTGCTTTGACGTCTTCCTGTTCGGCAGCTTTGGTGAAGCAGTCGCTCAGGTATTTGATGATTGCAGGATCGGTTCCTTCCGGAGCGCCGATGGCACGAAGGTTAACCTGGACAACGTCGTATCCGCTTTCCTGGTAGGTCGGGATTTCAGGATAGAATACGCTGCGTTCCGCATCGCCGGTTGCAAGATATTTGATGCTGCCTTCGCGGATAAAGTTTGTTCCGTCTGAAACGTTCAGGCAGAAGCTGTCGCAGTGGCCGCCGGAAACGGCGGTAAGGACTTCGGTTTCACCGTCGAACGGGATGACGTTGAATTCAACACCGGCGGCTTTCTGAAGCTGTTTGACAGCCAGGCCTTCGGAAGTTGTGACGGAAGTGACGCCGATGGAGATTGCGCCCGGTTTTTCCTTCGCGGCGTTAACCAGGTCTTCCAGGGTTTCGTAAGGGCTGTTCGCCGCAACGCCGATGACGCCGGGGTCTTTCATCATGGAAGCGATGTAGTCGATTCCTTCCGTGCTGTACGGGCGGTCCATGGCAACGCCGGCGATCAGCATGGCTGTAGGGCAGAAGCCGATGGTGTAGCCGTCGTTCTTCGCGTCGTTGATCTTGGTCCAGCCTACGTCGCCGGATGCGCCTTCAGCGTATTCGGTGATGATGGAGTGTTCCCAGCCTTCCATCTCCCTGACCTTTTCAGCCAGCAGACGGAAATAAACGTCGTTCCCGGAACCTGCTCCGAAAGGATAGATGTAAGTAATATCCTTGGTCGGATAGCCTTCCGGAAGTCCGGTGCTCTCGGCGGGGGCCGCCGCTTCGGCTGCAGGAGCGGCGGCAGGGGCGGCTGCAGGGGCGGAACCGCCGCAGGCAGTCATAGACAGAACCATAGCCATGGCCATCACGGCTGCAGTGATCTTTGCAAATCTCTTTTTCATTTTTTTTCCTCCATATACAATTATTGGCTGCTATATTAAATCCGATTCAATGATCGGATTAATATCATTATTATCAGGAACGGTTACTCCAGCGGTTCAACATGTACGATCACGTCATAGGTATGCGCAACTTTCCGAAGAATATTCGCTTTTACCTGTGCAGCAATATTATGGCCTTCTTCTACTGTAAGCATGCGGTCAACCCGGACCGTCAGGCTCGCGATGATTGAAGATCCCTTCTGGATTGCCCTGACGTCGTCCGTAGACAGGACACCGCTGACTTCACTGGCTGCGGCATTGATCTCGTTTACGACGGAATCATCGCAGGAAGCAGACATGATCTGGTTGACTCCGCTTTTGGCGATATTGTAAGCCATATGCATGATGAAGAAAGAAACTATAACACCGCCCAGGGGATCAAGTACAGGGAATCCGGCCAGCGCGCCGCCGATGCCGATCACGGTGCCGATAGAAGAGAAAACGTCAGACCGGTGATCCATGGCATTGGCTATAAGGGCAGGACTGTTGATTTCCTGGCCGGCCTTATAGGTGACCCGGTACATGCATTCTTTTGTAATAATAGAAACAACCGCCGCAATAAAAGCGATAACGCCCGGAGCTTCCAGAACGGCGCCATGCGCAAAATGATCATAAATAGTCCTGCAGCCGTTGAAAAGGATGCTGAATCCGGCTGCAAAAAGAACGATGGCGCAGATCATGGTAGAGATGGTCTCGGCGCCGCCATGTCCGTACGGATGACCTTTATCCTTCGGCTTTCCGGAAATCTTGACACTGATAAAACAGATAAAAGAATCGAAAATGTCGGATGCCGAGTGCGTGGCGTCAGCGATCATGGCTGCGCTTTGTCCCATAACGCCCGCAATGAATTTAAATATAGTAAGCGCCAGATTGCCCGCTATGCCGAGGATCGCATAGCGCTGGCCGATCTTAGAGTTCCTTTTCAGAATTTCCTGCTGCTCTTCGGCAGATACGCTTTTCTGCCGTCCGTTATCATCCATAACTTGCCTTTCCGGCTGTTAATCTGAATACTGTTTCGCCTGACTTTTTATCATTCTAATAGTGCAATTTACACAATTCAATACGTTAGTCATGACTATTTCTATGTTAGTTTTTACTAATTTGTACTAATTCAGGTTCAACCAACCGGAACTCCGCCATGAAGTATGAAAAGTATGAAAAATTGTATATAAATAAAATAGAATATAAATATGTAAAATTAAATTTATAAAAGTACTATGAAAAGTATGAATCATATGTTACAATGATCAGGCATGCAGCATGAACATGAATTTCCGGACAGGGCCCAATGAAGAAAGAAAACAGTCGTTCAAAAAAGATAAACAATGGAAAGAATAAATCGGAAGAGCAGGGCTTTGTCTGGACGGCAACCGTCGGCGAAAAAGGCCAGATCGTTATCCCGAAGCAGGCCAGGGAACTGTTTGGCATTTATCCGGGCGATAACCTCCTCCTTTTCGGCGACCGGAACCGCGGCATGGTTATTCCGCCGCGGAGCCGGATTGCCGGTTTGTGGGATTCATTATACGGAGAAGACACAGAACAGCAGTAACAGCGCCATGAAATACCGGCGCGGAAACGAGGCAAAGAATGGGAACATATGACATTGATTTTCCGAATCTGGGTATTTACCTGAGCAACGTACCGAAGACATTCACGGTATTCGGCTTTGAGATCGCACTGTACGGCGTGACGATGGCCCTGGCGATCATGGCCGGCATCCTGATGGCGACGCATGTAGCGAAAAAAACCGGCCAGGATCCGGATCTTTACTGGGACGCCGCTATTTACCTGATCGTTTTCTGTATTATCGGCTCGCGGATCTATTACGTCGCCTTCATGTGGGATTATTACAAGGACAATCTGCTGCAGATCTTCAACCTTCGGGCGGGAGGGATCGCCATGTACGGGACGGTGATCGCCGCGATGATCACGACGGCTGTCTACTGCAAGGTCAAAAAGGCAAATCCCGCGCAGCTTCTGGACACTGTTGCGCCGGGCCTCCTGCTCGGGCAGGTGATCGGCCGCTGGGGGAATTTCTTCAACCGCGAAGTATTCGGCGATTATACGGACGGACTTTTCGCGATGCGGCTTCCGGTCGAGATGGTAAGACAGCGCGATATTTCCGAAAACATAGCCGCACATATGGAAGGTGTGAATTATATCCAGGTCCATCCGACGTTCCTGTACGAAGGCGTCTGGAATTTCTGCCTGCTGCTCATCGTACTGTTTGTGATTCATAAAAAATGGAACAAGTTCCACGGGGAAATCTGGCTCATGTATCTTGCGGGTTACGGAATCGGCCGTGCCCTGATCGAATACATCCGGACAGACCAGCTTTATATCCCGAATACGAAAATCCCGGTATCGCTTGTTTTCGGTCTGATTTCGGCCGCGGCGGCAATCGTTATTTCTGCCGCTGTCAGGAGCAGCCTGAAAAAAGGAAAACACAAAAACTGGCTGACACATCCTGAGACGGAAGCAGGAGAAGCGATGCCTGCGGAAACTGAAAAGACAGACGAGAAGCCGGCTGAAGAAACGAAAGCGGAAGAGGGCCCGGAGAAAGCAGACCAGCCGGCAGCGGAAAAAACGGAGGCGGAAGAACCGGCTTCCGGGAACGGTGGAGCGGATAAAGCGGAAGATGAAGAAAAAGTAAAACCGGAGACGGAAAAAGCGGAGCCGGAGAAACCGGAAGAGAAGCCGGCTGAAGAACCGGAGATCGAACTGGAAGAACTGGACCTTCTGGACTGACCGGACATCTTGATCGGGATCTGCTTTTCACCATATCTTGTGCCGGATTAAAAAAGTGGCGGCAGAAGTTGGGAAATGGCGGAAAAGTGGAGAAAAATGGAAAATTGTAGTAGAAAGTGGAGGAAAGTGGTGATATAATTAACCCTGTCACAGTGGGGAAGAATCTTCAAAGGCAGGGTACGCAGAAATGTTCATGGGCGAATATAATCACGCGCTGGATGTGAAGGGGCGCCTGATTATGCCGGCAAAGTTCAGAGACAGCCTGGGCGAACGCTTCGTGGTTACACGAAGCCTGGACAAGTGCCTTTGTGTCTATGACATGAATGCCTGGGAAATCTTCGCCAGGAGGCTGACGGAACTCCCTTATAACGCCCGCGAACAGCGTGAACTTGTGCGTTTCTTTCTGTCCGGCGCAGCGGAAGTAGAACCCGACAAACAGGGGAGGATCCTGATCCCCGCGAACCTGAGGGCCTCAGCCGGAATTGACAGGGAAGTCGTATTGGTCGGCGTCGGGGCCAGGATTGAAATCTGGAGCAGAGAAAACTGGAATGACAATCAGATCGGCGAAGAAGTCAACCGGATTGCCGAAGACATGTTAGGGAACGGGTTTACGATCTGATGATATACAGACACAGCTCAGTAATGCTCGGCGAAGTAATAAAAGGCCTTTCGATAAAGCCGGACGGGATCTATGTGGACGGCACCCTGGGCGGCGGAGGGCACAGTCTCCAGATCGCGCAGCGCCTCAGTGCCGGCGGCCGGCTGATTGGGATCGACCAGGACGCGGACGCGATTGCCGCGGCAGGAGACCGGCTGAAAATATTTGAAGACAGAATCACGCTGGTACACGATAATTTCGAAAATATGCCGGCGATACTGAAGGAACTCTCTGTTGACGCTGTTGACGGCATATTGCTGGACCTGGGCGTTTCGTCCTACCAGCTGGACAATCCGGAAAGAGGATTTTCCTATCATACGGACGCGCCGCTGGATATGCGGATGAACCGCGACAATCCGCTGACTGCCGCCGAAATCATCAATAAATACAGTGAGGAGGAACTGACCCGGATCCTCAGGGATTTCGGCGAAGAGAAATGCGCGGGACGCATCGCTGCCAACATCGTCAGGGCACGGGCTGAAAAACCGCTGAGGACGACCGCGGAACTGGCGGAGATCGTATACCGGTCGGTTCCCATGAAAATGCGGAGGGAAGGCGGGAATCCCTGCAAACGGACTTTCCAGGCTGTACGCATTGCCTGCAACCGCGAACTCGATGTACTGAGCGGCTCGCTGGACGCCATGATCGAATTGCTCAGGGATGGCGGAAGGCTGTGTGTCATAACGTTCCACTCCCTGGAAGACAGGATTGTGAAAAACACCTTCCGCAGAAATGAATCCCCCTGCACATGTCCGCCGGAGTTTCCGGTATGTGTATGCGGGAAAAAGCCGAAAGGAACGGTGCTGACACCGAAACCGGTCCTTCCGTCGGCAGAAGAACTCTCGGAGAATTCCAGGGCTGCGAGTGCAAAACTGAGGATTTTTGAACGAAGGATCCGGAATCAGGGTGAAAAATGAACGGGACATCCAGGACGACAACTTACAGGAACAGCGGATTCGTGGACTATAACGCAGGCCACGCACGCCGTTATGCGAGAAGCCGCCAGGCACAGGCGTATGTGTACGGCGCCGCTGCCCCCAAGTACGATATCAGAACGGGGAAAGAGGTGTATCAGGGCCCTTCCGCAGATTCCAAGGTCGCTGCGAGAAGAAACCGGGAAAAAGCGTCGCATATGAATCCGGGCTATATCCTGTTCCTGCTCCTGATGCTCTCTGCCATGACGTTCGTCCTTATCAATTACATCAGCCTCCAGTCGCGGCTTACCAGCTCGGTTTCCGATATTACCGCTCTGGAAAACGAACTCACAAGCCTGATCGCGGCCAACGAGGAACGTGAAAACAGCATCAATGCGAGCGTTGATTTAAACGAGGTGAAAAACACCGCCATCACGGAACTGGGCATGAAGTATCCGGATCAGGGCCAGATGGTGGTTTATTCAAACGATAAAGTCGACTATGTACGACAGGTTGCGCCGGCGAAATAAGAGGGGTACAATATCTTGATAATATGAGTACTCACAGAAATCGGGATCCCCGGCGCTTTACCAAACCGATGCAAAGAAAACTGGCCATCGTCTTTTTTCTTGTGTCGGTGGCGTTTGCCGGTTTGGCTTTCAGAATTTATCTGATCAACCGGGATAAAGGCGAAGAGTATAAAAAGCAGGTCCTGTCGCAGCAGGCATACGACAGTAAAACCATTGATTTCAAGCGCGGAACCATCACGGACGCCAAAGGGACGATCCTTGCTGATTCCGAGCTTGTTTATGATGTAATCGTCGACTCATACCAGATACTCTATAAACCATATTACCTGGAGCCAACCCTGCATATGCTTTCCGAACTCGGGGCTGATGTCGAAAAGGTACGGCGCTATATCCAGGACAATCCGTCTTCCCAGTATTACGTCGTTCTGAAAAACCTTCCATATAAACAGAAAACTCAGTTTGATGAGAAAATCCGTCTGGGTAGGGCGGATGAAATAGCCCGCGGCGTAAAAAAAGAAGACCGGGTTTTTGACAACGTTAAGGGAATCTGGTTTGACGCGAATTATATCCGCAATTATCCGAACGGGTCGCTGGCCTGCGACGTAATCGGTTTCACCAACGGGAACAATACCGGCACTTTCGGCCTGGAGGAGTATTATAACGAGGTACTGAACGGCAAGCCCGGGAGAGAGTACGGCTATCTCGACGATATGTCCAATCTGGAAAGGACAACCATTGACGCGACTGACGGCAACAACCTTGTTACGACCATCGACGTCAATATCCAGAGCATCGTCGAAAAATATCTTCGTGAATTCAACGAAACCCACCGGAATGCAGCGCATTACGGAAACGGGGCCAGCAACGTCGGAGTCGTCGTCATGAACGTCAAGAATGGCGAAGTCTACGCCATGGCGAACTGGCCTTCCTATGATCTCAACAATCCATATGACAGAAGCGTCCTTGTCGGGATGCCCAAGCTGAACGAACGGGACCAGCAGCTGTTCGACTTCCTGACAGAGGAGGACGTAGCTGCGCTGGATGAAGACGCGGTGGTCCACTATCTGAATACCCTGTGGAAAAATTACTGCATCAGTGATTATTATGAACCCGGCTCCGTAGCCAAACTCCTTACAGTGGCTTCCGGCCTTGAGTCCGGTTCAATTACCGGAAACGAGGTTTACCAGTGCAACGGTTTCCTGGAAGTAGGGGAGTGGCCGATCAAGTGCCATAACAAATACGGGGACGGGCCGCTGACTGTTTCGGAAGCGATTGAGCGTTCCTGCAACGTCGCCCTGATGCAGATCGCTTTTGCCCAGGGCAAAAACACTTTTACCAAATTCCAGAATATTTTTAACCTGGGACTGAAAACCAATGTAGACCTGGCGGGGGAAGCCAGGACGGATACCGCGATTTATAAAGCGGAGAACATGGGACTGGCTGACCTTGCGACCAATTCGTTCGGCCAGAACTACAGTGTAACCATGATCCAGATGGCCGCTGCGTTTTCTTCCATGATCAACGGCGGATACTACTATGAGCCGCACCTGGTCAGCAAGATTACCAGTTCAAACGGCGCGACGGTCCGGAATATTGAACCCCGGATCCTCAAAAAAACGATCTCTCCCGAAACCAGCGCCAAGATCCGGGAATACTGTAAACAGGTGGTGGTCGGTGAAAACGGCACCGGAAAAACGGCAAGGCCGGCGGGTTATATTATCGGCGGGAAAACCGGAACGGCGGAAACACTGCCGCGCGGCAATAACCAGTACGTCGTTTCCTTTATGGGGTTTGCGCCGGTGGACGATCCTGAAGTAATGGTTTACGTCGTCGTTGACCGAGCCAATGCCGCCCAGCAGGACGATGCGAAATTCGCAACCGGGATCGTGCGCAACATTATGACGGAAGTCCTGCCGTACCTCGGCATATATATGACGGAAGAACTGTCTGCGGAAGAAGAGAAAGAACTCGCGTCACTGGATATGACGACGACGTTCTATTATACGCAGGCGGCGAAGGAGAAGGCGGAGCGTGAAGCAGCTGAAGCAGCTGCTGCCGCCGCGGTCATGGATCCGAACGATCCCTCCATCCGGACAGTCGGCGGTGATTCGTCCGTCTCCGGAAATCCGGAGAACCCGTCCGCCAGTATCGTCGAGCCGCTTCCTGAAGGTGTGAAAGCCCCGGCCGGCCGCCAGACGACAAAAACCGATTCGGGCGAGGAAATTGAAGTCTGGAAGACTTTTGAAAAGAACGAAGATGGATACTATATTGATCCGTCGACAGGCGCCCTGATCGATCCGGACACCGGTTATGAATACGGCGCCACCATGGGAGACGGGCAGAGTACGAATACACTGATACAGTAAAGGAAAACAGATTATGATACAGACCGAACAACTGAAACTGATCGTATTTCCCCTGGTCCTGGCATTCCTGGTCAGTTACCTTTCCGGGAAAAAACTGATTCCGTTTCTGCGGAAAATCAAGGCGGGACAGACCGAACGGGAGGACGGCCCGCAGAGCCACCTGAAAAAAACAGGCACGCCGAATATGGGCGGCCTGATGATCCTGCTCGGCTTTGGAATTGCCAGCCTTATCTCCGCGGTAAAACAGCCGGAGGTCCTGCCGATCGTTTTTCTGACATTCGGTTTCGGGGCGGTCGGATTTGCCGACGATTACCTGAAGGTGGTCAAAAAGAGGCAGATGGGCTTAAGCGCCGGGCAGAAAATGCTCCTGCAGCTTGGAATAGGTTTCCTGTTTACAGTCTATATGCGTTTCGGCCACAGTATCCCGCTTGCGCTGAAAGTGCCGTTTTTCTCCGGGACTGTCCTTCATCTGGGCTATATCGGTGTCCCGTTCCTGCTGTTTGTCCTGGTTGCGACCGTCAACGGGACAAACCTGAACGACGGGGTAGACGGAATGAGCAGCTGCGTCACCATTGCCGTAGCGCTGTTCTTCACGATTTCGGCGCTCATGACGAAGACGCCTGTCACAGCGGCAGGCGGGGCCATGATCGGCGCCCTGCTCGGGTTCCTTATGCATAACGCGCACCCGGCCAAAGTATTCATGGGGGATACTGGTTCGCTCGCTTTGGGCGGCTTTGTTACCGGCATCGCGTATATGCAGCAGTTCGGGCTGATGATCCCGATAGTCGGATTTATTTATCTGCTGGAAGTCGTCTCTGTAATTATCCAGGTGGTTTATTTCAAGAAAACCGGAGGAAAGCGGTTTTTCCGGATGGCGCCGATCCATCACCATTTTGAACTGGGCGGCTGGTCTGAAGTCCAAGTTGTGGCTGTCTTTACCATTGTAACAGTGCTTCTCGGGGCTGTTGCGCTTCTGGGGGTCTGGTAAAAGAATATGAGGAATCGGACTGACTGGACAAAAGAAACAATTCTGGTAATCGGTACCGGGATCAGCGGAACCGGGGCGGCGAACCTCCTTCTGGAAGCAGGCGCCTGCGTCGTGATGCTTGACCAGAAACCCGGTGCGGACAGGGAGAAGGTGCTCTCAAATTTTCCGGATGAGAAAAAACCGGAACTTTATTTCGGGAATCTTCCGGAAGAAGCAGGCGACCGTATAACAAAAGTTGTCCCTTCGCCGGGTGTCCCGCTGGATTCGCCGGTGCTTGACCGTTTTTTCAGAAAACACATACCGGTTATTTCTGAAGTTGAGCTGGCTTTCTGTTTTGAGAAAGGAACGCTTCTTGCCATAACAGGGACCAACGGAAAAACGACCACGACGTCTCTTACGGGCGCCATTATGCAGGATTATGCTGAAAAAAACGGTACCCGGGCATTTATTGTCGGCAATATCGGCCGTTCCTATGCCCTGGCTGTCCGGGAAACTTCACCGGCGACCTTCAGCGTCGGCGAAATCAGCAGTTTCCACCTGGAGGCGGTCGACACGTTCCATCCGAGAGTCAGCGCAATTACAAATATTACGCCGGACCATCTGGACAGGCACAAAACCATGGGGGCTTATATCGCCGTCAAGAAACGTATCTGTGAAAACCAGACTGCGGAAGATTTTTGTGTGCTGAATTATGAAGATCCGGTTCTCCGGGAATTCGGGGATAAGGAGTGCCGGGCAAAAGTAGTGTGGTTTTCTTCGAAACAGACACTTGCGGACGGATATTTTCTCCGGAACGGTTCGATCGTCCGGGCAGCCCGCGGACAGGAAAAAGAACTGCTTTCAATGGAACAGGTCCGGCTTGTCGGTACTTGCAACGCGGAGAATATCATGACAGCGATGGCTGTCTGCGAAGCGGCCGGTGTTCCGTTTGAAGAGATGATTCCGGTTATCCGCCGTTTCCCGCCGGTTAAGCACCGGATCGAATACATCGGCGAGGCGGACGGCGTGGCATACTATAACGATTCCAAAGCAACCAATCCCGATGCAGCCATACAGGGCATCAGGGCAATGGACCGCCCGGTCTGGCTGATAGCCGGCGGGTATGACAAAAACAGCGATTATTCGCAATGGATCAGGAATTTCGACGGCAAGGTCAAAGGGATGGCTTTGATCGGCGCGACAGCCCGGGCAATCGCGGAATGCGCGGAGAGTCAGGGATTCCCTCCGGAACGGACTGCTTTTTTTGATTCATTCGAAGAGGCTTTTGCCTATTGCGCGGACCACGCTTCACCGGGCGAAGCGGTCCTGCTTTCTCCGGCCTGCGCCAGCTGGGGAATGTTTAAAAACTATGAAGTGCGCGGTGAAAAGTTCCGGGAACTGGCGGTTGAAAGAGGCTGTGGAAGGGAAACATGCGGGGACTGAGACTGGTTGTATCCAATTCGGACAGCAGAACTGAACACAGGGGTTACCTGGATTACACCCTTGTGTTTATTGTCCTGTTTTTCCTTGCGTTCGGGCTTATCATGCTTTACTCCACCAGTTCCTATGAAGCGGCGCTGAAATACAACGATCCTGCACACTGGCTCCGGAAACAGGTTTTTGCCACATGTATCGGGCTTGCCGCCATGATGGTCGCGGCTGCCTTTCCTTATCAGTACTGGAGATACCTGGTGTATGCTGTCTACGGGGTTGCGGTATTCTCGATTCTGTTGATTATCCCGTTCGGAGTAGAAGCCAACGGCGCGAAACGGTGGCTTAATTTTTACGGCATTTCAGTCCAGCCGGCCGAGATTGCCAAGATCGCCGTGATTATTTATACGGCTTATAAACTGGAAAAACTGGGCAGGAAAGTATTGACGCCGAAGGGATTTATTTCGGCGCTGTTTCCGGCCGCGCTTCTTTCCGCAATGGTTTATGTCATTACGAAGAATATGAGCTCGGCAGTGATAATTGCGGCCATCGCTTTCGGCATGGTATTTGTCGCCTGTCCGGATTACAAGCGGTTTATCGTGATTATCGGCGCAGTTGCCGCCGCCGGGGCAGGCGTTGTTTTCTGGATTGTCCGGAATGCCGCTTCTGCCGAATCCGGGGGCTTCCGGGGCAAAAGAATTCTGGCCTGGCTGGATCCCCAGGCTTTTTCGGATACGACGTCCTACCAGACACTGCAGGGCCTGTACGCGATCGGTTCCGGCGGTTATTTCGGGAAGGGACTGGGCCAGAGCATGCAGAAACTCGGATACATCCCGGAAGCGCAGAATGACATGATTTTTTCCATCATCTGCGAAGAACTGGGGCTGTTCGGCGCGATCGGCATCCTGTTAATGTTCGTCATGCTGATCTGGCGCCTGTTTATCATCGCCAACAATACGGACGATTTTTTCGGGGGACTGCTCGTAAGCGGCGTCCTGATCCATATCGCGACCCAGGTATTCATGAACGTCGCCGTCGTAACCAATACGATGCCCAACACCGGCGTTACTCTTCCTTTTATCAGTTACGGCGGGACTTCCGTATGTTTTCTCCTGAGTGAAATCGGGCTCTGCCTGAGCGTGGCCCACGGCATCAAACTCAGGAATATTGAATAGTAATGAGAAGGCGGATCATAGGAGCTGTATTACTTCTGGTAGCCGCCGTTCTGGCCGGCATTCTTGCGGCAGTCTGGAACCATTACCGCATTGAGCGTGTTTACGTTACAGGCAATACTCAGTATTCCGAAGAAGAAATCAAGGAACTGGTAATGGACGGGCCGCTATCCGAAAACGCGCTTTATCTGTCCTGGAAATACAAAAAGCGCACGTCGGAAGACCTTCCTTTTGTTGAAAAAGTGGAAGTGGAAATTCTTGATCCGAACACAGTACGGATCAAGGTGTATGAAAAAGCCATTGCCGGTTATATTGAGTACGTCGGACAATACATTTATTTTTCCCGGGACGGAACGGTCGTGGAAGCGTCGGACGAACGTATTGCCGGAATCCCCGAAGTCAGGGGGCTTACATTTGACCAGATCGTCCTCTACCAGAAACTGAAGACGGAGAACGACGAGGTTTTCGAGCAGATCCTGAATACCACGCAGCTTCTCAGCAAATACGGGCTGACCGCCGATAAGATCTATTTTGACAAGAATTATAATATGACCCTCTTTTTCGGGGGAGTGCGTGTACTGCTCGGACAGAACACGTTTATTGACGAAAAGATCGCGAATCTGCAGTTTATTATCCCGCATCTTCAGGGAAAATCAGGCACGATCGACATGAGTTCCTATACGCCGGGTACGGTTTACACCACTTTCAGGGAAAAGCCTGCTTCGGAAGAGGAGGAAGCCGAAAACAGCGGATCATGAAGAAAATAAAACCAGCGGACAACACAGGATTGATTATTTGCAGACGTAAATGTATTATATTATATTGAGGTTTTGGTTATAATAATCAGATTTATCAGGATTATAAGGAACATATAAAGGAGGAGGCCACCGTGCTGGAGATTAAAACAAACGATACGGAATCGGCTTGTAAGATTATCGTCGTAGGTGTCGGCGGTGCCGGTAACAACGCAGTTAACCGGATGATCGACGAACAGATTGTCGGTGTGGATTTTATCGGGGTCAATACGGACCTGCAGGCGCTGGAACTGTGTAAGGCTCCCAAACATCTGCAGATCGGCGCCAAACTTACAAAAGGCCTTGGCGCAGGCGCGGATCCCATGGTCGGCGCGAAAGCCGCGGAAGAAAATGCGGAAGAAATTGCCGCTGCGTTAAAGGGCGCGGACATGGTTTTTGTTACCTGCGGCATGGGCGGCGGTACGGGTACCGGCGCTGCTCCTGTTATCGCTAAACTGGCCAAGGACCAGGGAATCCTGACAGTCGGCGTGGTCACAAAACCGTTCGGTTTTGAAGCGAAATTCCGTATGAACAACGCGATTTCCGGTATTGACATGCTCCGGCAGAACGTCGATACGCTGATCGTGATCCCGAACGACAGGCTTCTGGAAATCATGGACCGCAGGACCTCCCTTCCGGACGCGTTAAAGAAAGCGGACGAAGTTCTTCAGCAGGCCGTCCAGGGTATTACAGACCTGATTAACGTCCCGGCAATCATCAACCTGGATTTCGCGGACGTGCAGACGATCATGCGGGACAAAGGCATCGCCCATATCGGTATCGGCTACGGCAAGGGTGAAGAAAAGGCCAGCGATGCGGTCAAGATGGCTGTGGATTCCCCGCTGCTTGAAACAACCGTCAACGGTGCGACAGACGTTATTATCAATATCTCCGGCGATATTTCCCTGATGGACGCTTCCGATGCGGCAAGTTATGTCCAGAACCTGGCCGGGAACGACGTCAATATTATCTTTGGTGCGATGTACGATCAGAGCCATGCCGACGAATGTACGGTTACAGTTATCGCAACCGGAATCGGCAGTGCGAAAGGTGTCCGCCCGTACGGCAGCCAGAGAGGTTCTTCTTTTACCTCCCCGACGATCAAGGCTGTCCAGGCAGGTAATACGCAGCGGACAGCAGAACCTGCGGGAGCCGATACGGCCGCCGCTCCTTCCAAACCGCGTACAAATTACCGCGGCACGGCAAATCCCGGGAAACTGGAAATTCCTTCTTTCCTGAGGCATTAACCGGAACTGCCGGGAAATCCGCGGCCGGATTTGAAATTGTTCTTGACAGCCGCGGAAAAATCGTGTAAACCAAATCATGTGCGTTTTATGAAAACGCACATTCAGGGGTCATAGCTCAGCTGGGAGAGCGCTGCGTTCGCAACGCAGAGGTCGCGGGTTCGAATCCCGTTGACTCCACGGAAGAAAGCGCCGCATCATTTGAAGCAATTCAACTGATGCGGTTTTCTTATTCCGGCACCTGTTCAGTCAATGCGCCAATGAAAGCGGCGGTAAGTGTTTCCGCCGGTCAGCGATGAAAAACAATTCTGGTGAAAAACGGTTTATCCGGGCAATAACTGTATTTCTATGCCTTTTACTGTGTTCGTGCGCAGGAAAGTCTCCGGATGTCCCGGGCGAAGAACCAATACCGCAGGAAATCCACTCCGTATCTGCACAGCATTGGACTGTTGAGACAGTCCGGACCGATCTGCCGGATTATGAAGGAAACTGCCGGATCGTGTATCTGGCGGATCTGCATATTATCGTACCCGGTGACGGACAGATCGATGAGGAACACCGTGAGACGGCCGGGCAGCGCCTCCAGGCTTTTGCGGCCGTTTCCGGCATACCTGCGGTTGAACTCTGGGAAGAACTGGTCCCGCAGCTGGACAGTTTCGGCGCTGACCGTATCCTGATCGGCGGAGATCTGCTTGATTTCTGTTCGGAAGCCGGCACCGAAGTGCTCCGGAAAGGGTTCGGACAGGTAAAAACTCCCATACTGTACGTCCGGGCAGACCATGATCTTGCCAACT
>JAEEGL014043681.1_pt1 | contig 24962 bp, 28 predicted proteins | sample 9134231 | NCBI WGS metagenome assembly JAEEGL01 (sample SAMN16246548, study PRJNA631951) | gut metagenome | biome: gut microbiome; feature: rumen; material: fiber-attached | host: Bos | place: Iran: Karaj | collected 2018-10 | reverse complement strand
GTTGTTGCATTTTAGCAGTAGCTTCAGGAGATACAAGCGATTCGTCAATCATAGCGATAATTGGAATAATCTGCTTTCCGTACTCTGTAGGAGCAACCCTTTGAGTCTTTGGATCAGTAGTAATATATCCTGTTGCATTAAGCTTCTCGATAACTCCGTCTCTAGTAGCAGGGGTACCAATACCGCAAGTCTTAATCTGTTCTCGAAGTTCTTCATCTTCGATAAGCTTTCCAGCCTTTTCCATAACTTTTACCATATCTCCGGTAGTATATGGAGTTGGAGGTTTTGTCTGCATAGCATTAATTTCTACTGAATTAGCAGTAAGCATCTGGCCTTTCTGTGGTGGGGTAAAGCTCTTTAACTCTTCATCCTGGTATAATGACTTCCAACCCAAAGACTGTTCATTCTTACCCGAAATATAAAATTTCTCTGTAGGACATACTGGATTCACTAATACAGCCGTAATATTCTGATAAATATAAGCTGGCATAAAAATAGCTTTAAATCTATGAAGAATTGCCTTATACAAGGCTGCATCGACTCCACTGATTCCTTCAGGCTTAATAAATGTAGGGATAATGGCATAGTGGTCTGTAATCTTTTTATCATCTATATACTTGCTTGGAACAGTAAGATTAAGCTTTGCCTTAATATCCTTGGCAACAGCTGATGATAATACTCTAGCATCAGTTCTTGGATATGTGATATATTTTCCTTCATAAAGTCTTTGCGCAGCCTCTAGTGTCTGCTTAGGAGTGATATGAAGAGATTTTGAGCCAAATGCCTGTAAATCAGTAAGATTATATAAAAGTGGGGCAAGTTCTTTTTTATCTTGAACCTTTACATCCATCACTTCGAAGTTCTTACTATTATTGAGATCTCCAGCAATTAAATTTTCTGCATCCACCTGCTTTAAGAAGCCAGAATCATTATATAAAAGTGGAGAGTCAACATATTTTGAACCATCAGCAACTTTCCATTTAGCAGTAAATCCATTAAATACAGCATTAATTCCGTAATAGTCTGTAGCAACGAAGTTATCAATTTCTCTTTGTCTTTCTACTATTATGGCCAGAGTTGGACTCATTACACGGCCAACAGAGATTGTAGAACCACTCTTTAATGAGATGCCTTCGGAGAAATTCATACCGATAGTGTAATCTTTAATACCTCTAGCATATCCTGCAGCGATCATATCGTCATAAGCATGATATGGCTTTGCAGTATTTATTCCTCTTAATATCTCTTCATCAGTACAAGAATCGATCCATACTACTTTTTCATCGATACCTTTAGGATCGCTTCCCCCAAATATCTGATTTCTGATAAGGGCCTGAATATAAATACCCTCCTGTCCTGAGTCGCCGGCATAATAAATAGCGTCAGTGGTAGGTGATTCATAAATACCTTTTATAATTTCAAACTGCTGTCTTACGTTTGCTATAGGAAGATACAGGTATTTTTGAGGCAGAATAGGGAGATCTTCTTTTTTCCAACGCTGCTGTTTTAAAGCTTCTAAAGAAAGAGCCCTACCTGCTCTCTGCTCAGCAGGAGTAGCAATTCTAATAAGATGCCCTACTGCCCAGGTAATCTTTACATCTTTTCCTAGTCTATTTGAAAAACCTTGAATATATCCATTTGTTCTACCCTCTCGCTGGACCTGCAAGCATCTCGCATAGTCTTGAGCTACTGAAGGTTTCTCAGTTATAAAAATTGTATAACCCATAATTACTCCTTTTTATAAAATAACTATATAAATAATGGATAAAAATAAAAAATACATTGAAATCATAAAAAAAAAGAGAGGGAAACCCTCTCTTATCGCTGATAATCATTTTTGTTGTTATCTAAGAATTGTATGTATTCATCCGGAGCCAGTAAATATGGAATAGCCTCCGTCAGAAAAGCTTTTTGTTCATCCTTAAAAAATTCTACTAATCCGTCATATTCATTCTTAGTTTGAGCATCGTGAAGCACTTTATAATAAGTCTTCTTATTTTTATCCTCTACTATAAAAGGATCAATACCATTTAAAAGAGCTTCTCTAAAAATAAGCATTCTACCTGTTCTACCATTACCATCCTGGAATGGATGAATAATTTCATAAGCTGCATGGAATTTAGCCAGAGTCTCGATATTTTTCTCGGATTCCCTATACTGTTTTAATAAATCCTCTAAAGCAAAAGGAATATCTTCTGGTAGGACAGTTGTGATATCAGATACCACGTTTTTCTTTTTCTTGAATTCCCCTGGTACTCCACCGTTTGCGATAAATTCGAATACGCCATTTTGTAAAGAAAAATGGTAGTCTTTTATTAGTTGAAGATCTAAGGGTTTTTCTAAAGTACTTATACATCTATTAAACATAGAAAAGTGTCCTGTCATCTCTTCTACGTCCTTTGGTTTGTAAACTGTTCCATCAGCTCCGATTGTTCCTGTATTAAAAAGTTCTGCAGTCTCATCTGGAGTTAAAGTATTTCCTTCTATTCTGCTAGAATTGTAGGATAAAGCTTTTTGAGTATAAGCATATATTCCCTGTCTATCCTGATGAGTTAGATCATATTTGTATTGGCTGATAAGCCTATTATTAAATTCTGGCTGTAAAATATGTTCAGATAGTTCTATTAAATCTGCAGAAATCCCTCTCTTAGCCTGAGGAGTTCTTATGATAAAGCTAGAACCTAAAGTAGAAGTTTTTCCATTAGATTCCTCTTTAATACAGCTTATAAGTTCTGTCGGAGCGATATTTAAGATACCTGCCATTTTATAGATGATATCTTTATTTGCTCCATCTATATCTCTTTTTCCAGTTAAATAATATGTAAGAGTTGTTTTTCCTATGCCAACTTCCTTTATAAAATCAGCTTTTTTTATATTTTTTGATTTTAATAATTCGCTAAACGTCATTCTATAATTCCTCCAAAAAAAGGTCACAAAAGGGTCACAAAAAAGGTCACATTTATATTGTTATAATACTATCTAATCCCTGTAAAATCAATATTTATTAGGGTCACAAAATCTATAGAAAAAGGTCACAAAAGTATGTGACCATTTTACCTCAGAAATATTCAAATCAGTACTTTTAAAAGTCTTCTTTTAACATCCTCTTCTAGTGATTCATCAAAATACCAGATTGGAATTTTGAGATAATCACACACTTTAACGAGTCGCTTAAATGGAAAATCATTGCCTGAGTGCTTTGAAAGATAGCCATTAGCGAATCCAACTTCTTTTTCAAGTCTTGATATTGGAATATTTTTTTCATAGCAGATTTCAATTATCTGCTCGGTGATACTTTCATTTCGCATAACTTTTACCTTTCAAAATCATCGTCTAGGTCTTCGATCTCTTTAATGGTCATTTCAGGCGTTTCAATAGTAACTAATTCACCCGTTTGCTTATCTTTGAACTTAAAATAGCTCATGTGAACTTCTCCAACTCCCACAAATGGATCTTCTCTGTGTTCGTCGTGGTCAAGCTCTATATCTGGGTTTCTATGGAAGAAATGCATCATTTTATACTTTCTTCTTGTTTTTGGATCAGAACTCTTAATTGTTAAATGATCCTTATTAGAGCCTACATAATTTGCGTTATTTCTCATTAATGTCTGAGATACTTCTGTAATATACTCTGGCTCTCTAAATCCTTCACCAAATGGACGTAAAGGTGTTGTAATATATTCGACATAAGGAATATAATCAGGATTAATTTTGATTGGTTCAGGAATAGATACAACAATATCTCCCTTAGGCTCAACGAATAGTTCCATATTCTGATAGCCTTCCTTGGTTAAAGCAAAGCCTGCAGCGCCTGGATGTCCACCGTATTTAACAAATTCGTCCTTATACTTAGTCAAATACTCATACATATTAAAATCGCCATAAGCTCTTCCTGATCCAGACAAAATGCCATCGCCTGCATCTGTTACAATACAAGCTGAAGTCTTATACACTTCTTCAACCGATGATGCAATGATTCCAATAATACCCTTATGCAAACCTGGAGCGTATGCCCATATAGGATTACATTCTGTTTTATTTTCATCTTCAATTTTCTGCAAAATTATCTGAGTTTCTCGTTCAACTAACTCTTTTCTATATTCATTGATATATCTAAGGTTGATCGCCTGAATTTCTGAAGGTTGATTATAATAATCAAGAACAAACATGGCTCCTTCGCTTTGAATTAGCGCAGGATATGATGCCTCAAATTTTTCAGCAGCGGCTTTAGCAATGTAATCTCTAATAATTGGAATCTCTTCATCAGTAAGGATTCGGCCTGGAGCATTAATTGCTGGACATAAATAAAATCCAAAATCAGATTCAGATATATACTCAAGATCCTTTCCAAGTGCAGAGGCTAAGAATGTAATAGCCTTATCTGCTTTTCCTTTGTGTAATAAATCAAGTGCATTTCTAACTATCTGCCAAGATATGCCTCTAAGAGAAATTACATCGGCTATGGTTGCAATACCAGCGTAAATATTGAGTCTATCTCTTGTTTCTTCTGTAAGATAATTCTCAAGTATTTTAAAAATTACGCCCGCACCACAAAGATTTCTATTCTCTTCACCAAATGGGCATTCTAAATATGTAAGGGCAGGGTCAATAATCAAATCAACATTAGGAAGTAATGCTTCATCATCTAACTTATGATGGTCAGTTAAAATAACATTACATCCAGCCTTTTTCATATTCTCTAGGCGTTCTTTTGCTGTGATACCTGTATCAACCGTAATTACTGTCACAGAAGTATCTTTTGCAGCTTCGATGCAATAATCCTCAAGTCTTTGATTGAGACCATAACCTTCTCTTCTTGTAGGAATAAGATATTCAATCTCTTTATCTGGGAAAATTTCCTTAAGCCCAGTAGTGGCTTCAAATGTGGCATGAATACCATCTACATCATAATCGCCAAGGATTATAATCTTCTTACTATCTTTACATAAATCAAGGAATCTATCCGATACCCTCTTATCACAAGAGTAATTGGCGTTTTTCCAACCCTCTACTTCTGATTCATCTTTAATTCCGAGTGATGCAAAGATCTGCTCTTTTAATGTCATAAAATTCTCCTTATTTTATTCTTTCCTATAAATAATGGAGTAAAAAAAAATAACAGCCGTATTTCAGGCTGCTATTTATGAATGTTTTAACAATTAAGCTAATAATTTTCGAACCACAACAATTACACCTGCTATGATTCCGATGATTATGCTAACTACAATAATAAGAGATGCATTGATAGCCTTTTCTGGCTCTTTTTCTATAGTCTCTTCTGTAGTTTCTGTAGCTTCTTCGGATTCTATATCATTTGTATCATCTTCGGTGGCTGTCGCCTGGTTATTAAAATAATCTCCAAAGACCTCTCTCGCAAGCTCTAACTCTTCATCGCTATATCCCATATCCTTTAAGTCGCCAATAAGCTCTGCTAATGATGAATAATTCGCTGGATCAATACCATCAAATGTCACTTCTCTCGCATCACCAGATTCCATTTTCTTAGCATACTCTTCAAAAGCTACTTTATTTGCTTCGGTAAATTTATCATCACCACATATTGCATATAAAGTTATTGAACTTGTGCTAGGTGTTACTTCAATTGGATAATACTCAGGCTGTTTCTCATTAGATATAGTATCCATAGCTGCGAGGGCCTCATCAACTGTCTTTCCTGCATTAATAGCGTCGCTAAAAGCTTGATCAGCAGCTGCTGAGTTTTCACTGTTGTGCTCTCCAGGCACAAACTTATCAGGAAGAGTATAAGTGTTTGGCTTTAATATTTTTAAATCATCTGAAGTTGCCCATTCTTTTGAAAAATTATATGTTCCAGGCTCTACAAAGAACTTAAAATAAATAATATCCCCAGTTCCTACTTGAGTATCTAGCTTTTTAGCATTCTCTAGCCTATTTAAGAAAATAAGTGGTAATGTGCTCTGTCCCTCATATCCCTCTGGCATAGCTACATCATTTGCAGTAAATTCGTATACGAATCTACCTTCTTTAAATTTATCCTGGGGGTATAAGATAATAAGAGATACCTGGCATGTGACATTTGGATTCTCTTTTTCGCTTACAATGATAGTACCATCGTCTTCTATCTGATCATAATCTGTTGTATTATAAGCAAATGAAGGGATTGATAATGTTACTATTCCACACACTACGGCCATTAAGCTGATAGTGAACTTCTTAATTTGATTAATTAGCTTATTCATTATATACCTCACTTTCTAAGTTTACTTTAATATTTATGTAGACTACACTACCATATTTTTCATGTATCTATTAATTCCACAATTGTTCTCCCACAATTGTTCTCCTAACTTGCTTACAACTTGCCTATAGTTTTGATTTTGATTCAATTAATACAATAAAAACGCTTTATTTTAATAAGTATTTAACTTGCCCATAATTTGCTTGCTAATTGATATATAAATAATGGAATAAAATAAAAAAGTCATCAGGTTCCCCCAATGACTTAATTAAAAGATATCAGAATGTATTAATCTAATGAAAGATCCTCTTCATATTCTTCGTTATTTAAGGCTTCAACAACTGACTGGTCCTTAATGTAATTAATAGCTGTATTATCTATAGCTACTGCGATTCTTGCTACCTCAACAGTTGGATGTGGGATTACTGAAATAGCCTTTGGGTTCTGGCGAACAGCCACTTCAATAAGTTCTGGGAATCTATTGTAGCAGTTTCTAATGTACATACCATTCTGTTCTACAGCAACTCTCATTGCCTCGAATGCAGGGAATTCCAATCCTAAAACAGCAGAAGGTTCTCTTCTTGCAATGTTAACCTGAACCTCTTCAGGAAGTGGGCCCTTAGTTGATTCAATCAAAGTAGCAAGTCCTGGATCAGCATTAAAAGCAAGCACCAACAAATCGTTAGGAATTTCTTCCATTGAAAGAATTGAACGTGGAGCCTTTGAAATAGCAATTTCTTTAAGCTCTGTTGTTTTAAATTCCGCTGGAACAAGCTGGTAAGCATAACCATTTTGATTAACAGCTTCCTTACATACGTCATAAGTAATATTTGACTTAATCTGTCCTAAATAAAGGCCATTTGTTCTTACAACCTGCTTGAGTAGATTCTCAGAAGGATTTTCAATAGATCCGATTAGCTTAGGGTCATTTTGAATTAATCTGATTGCGATAGCGTCACAAGGAGATTTAATTAAGCTAAGCTTATCTGGATATCTATCAGCAAACCACATCTGAACAGTTTCACTTAATGCTGGAAGTGTTTCCATAAGCTCATTAGAAGGAGAAATTTTTGTAATAAGTTCCTTAACTTCGTCATCAGATAACTCATTGTTTGCTATTTTTCTTCCAAGCTCTCTAAGTTCATTAAGTGGCTTACCAAGACCGAGTAGATAACCAAGACCTGACTCAATTACCTCATCAAAATCAGAAGGAATAAGCTCTTTTAATTCAACCTGAATATTAGAATGGTCTTTAATTGTAAGAGTACCATCAGTCTTCAGTGATCTTGCTGTTGACTGAGAATAATCGGAGTATACGTGGTTTGAAGGGTCAATAATCTTAGGCATTGTAGCGCCATAAGTTACCTTTTTTCCCCAACCAGACATCTCACGGTTATAACCTGTACCAACATGTACGTTTTTATAAGGCAATGCCTTAACGAATGCAGCGATTACCGGTTCAAATGAAGCAACTTTTGCATCATTATGGAACTCCATATTATCGAATACTAATGTATCTGTTGTTAAATCAACCCAAGTATAAGCTGATACGATCATACGACCTGTCTTTGAATAAATAGCACAGAATGTATGAAGCGGATCCGACATAGCTTTGTATACGCAAGACTCGCCAGGGCTATCAAACTCAGTACAGCAGTTAGTATCACGACCAGTTACGAATAGATCAAGGTCATCTTTTTGAAGCATTTTCATAGTGTAGACACCATTTGTTACTTCAATATTTCTTCCCTTGATAGCAAGATCATTCTGTGATAACTCTCTTCCATAACGCTCCTCGAATAAGTTCTTCTGAGAAACAGCATATGCTTTGTTGTAATACTCGATAATCTCTCCAGGAGTCTTATCTAAGTCAAGCATAGAACCTGCCTGTCTGTGAGTTGTATGTCTACCGTATGGAGTGTAAAGACCCATTACGATATCATACTCTCTTATGTACTGGCAAATTGATTTAAGCTGTTCTTCTGAAAGAGAATCCTTGTATTTTTTGTAATATGCTATAAACTCTGGGAGCTTACTTAATTCATTCTGAGGATAAAATACACCAATAATATCAATATGTTCTGCTTTAACCTCATTAAAGTTTAACTCATTACAAAGAGCAAAAAGAGCGATGTTTTTATATGCTGCAACCTTAGAAAGTGATCCACGATTGAAAGTGTCTACAATTTCCTGTGGAGTCTTTGGATTAGTTGGATTTATCAAATACTGTGCTAAAGCATAATCATCGATTACTCTTGGAACGAAATTAAATTTCTCCTGGAATGCTGCAGTAAGGTCAGTTTTAAAAGTCTGGAATCTCTGATTTTCTCCCTGATTCTGACCGACGTGAATTTTCTTAATATCATCAAGAGTTACGAGATATTTATTAGAACCCTTATCGGCTTTTGCTTTTAAAATCAAATCAGTGATTTTAGTTACAGACATTTCATATACTGGAAGTCCAGCATCTGTATCAAGAAGCGACTTCTCGGCTTTTGTCATAACCTTTAAAACATCCATAGCTTCTTTTGATGGAAGCCACGTATCTACGCCGTCATTATGACCATCAGAATAAAACTCTGCGATTACATCATCGTAAGTAGATTCAGCAAGCTTAGATAATCTCTTATATTCTGAGATCTCAGCATCTGGATAATACTCAAGTAATACTGGGGCAATATCGCAAGATGCAGCCAGCTGCTTAATAAATACATTTCTGAATGCTGCCTTTGCAGATGCGTGATCATTAAAATAATCACTAGAAAGCACATGAAACTTGATAGCTGTATCAGTAGGACCAAATGTGGTAGCCTCAAAGTTAGAGAAAATTAAATTCTCTCGAATAGTCATAAAAGGCTTTTCTGTACGCTTTGGGACATAGTTATCATTATCTCCATCGTAATCAACATTGTAAGACATATTATAGTTAGGAATCTTAGTGTTTCCTGTCTCTCTTACCTTATATGTCTCAAAGAGATTCTTAGGATCAAACTTAGATACACCTGGATCAATTACTAAATATGTAGTAATATTGGAAATCTCGGAAATATCCTCGCCTTTAAGCATAATTTCAAGAAGCTCTTCTGGTTTCTTGTTAGAGTTTACTTCAAATACTACGCCATCCTTCGTTGCGAAGAAAAGTGGCAATCTTTCCTGGTTGTAATAAATCATTTATTTTTACCTCATGTTATGTTTTGAAAAGTACAATAAAATAATGGAGGCTAAGAATTAATCTTGCCTCCAATTCTGTGTATTTTTAAATTCTTTCTTCTCTTTCGAGCTCTTCTTCACGCTTGTCCTGCTGCTGCTGTTCCCAGAAGCTCATTGAGTTGAATCCGTATACCTTATCCAACATTTCATAAGACTGCTTAACGTAATTGTTAAGGACAATACCCTCTTTAAGAGAGTGTGAAAGTACATACTGTCCAGTTACAATAAGCTTTTCTTTCGCTCTTGATGCTCCTACGAACCACTTACGGCCGGTATCATTAATTTCCTGCTCATGTCTAGTAGGAAACTGGTGGAACTTCTTATTGTCGAACTTTGATAAAGTAAGATAAGTTGTATCCCATTCAAGGCCCTTAGCAGAGTGTACTGTAATGAGTGACACATTAGCCTCATACTGGCCTTCACGTTTATATGTTGAAGTATCGCCATATTTTTCGAAGTCATCAAAGAATTCATCCAAGGCTTTCATAGGATTTCTTTCTGTCTTACAGTAATCAATCTTAGTTAAAAACTCCTGATAGCATTCATCTTTTTCTTCGATATCAAGGCGTTTAGCTAATTCAATGAATGAATCGATTGAACGAGTAACATTAGCAAGTTCTGCCTTATAATGACCAATTACCTCATTAAGCTCATCAGTTGTAGCATTTTTTAAAGCACCGTGTTTTAAGGCATTGTCGTAGTTAACAAGACCCTGTGTTGTTCCGTGAACGAATGAATCATAGAAATCACAAAGAGCCTTAACTCTTGAATTATCCTTAAATGGAATTGGGTTCATAAGGATAGTAGGCACACCCTTCTTTGTACAAGCTGATGCAATAGCCTCAAGCTCATAACGGTTTGATGCAAGTACGGCAATATCTGAAGGATCCTTTCCAGCATCAATCTTTGCTTTAATGTCATTTGCAATCCATTCATATTCTGCCTTAGCTGAATAGAATCCATGCATATCTACAGGTTCGCCTTCTGCTTTAGTAGCAATCAGATCCTTATCAAGTCTATCCTCGATAACTGAGTTAACCTTGTTAGCGTAATTAATGATGTTCTTAGAACATCTATGATTTTCTGTAAGAGAAAAATCAGTAAAAAGTCCATAATAATGCTCAAAGTTAGTGAAGCACTCTAATGAATTTTTATTGTATTCATCCTCGAATCTGAAGCCCATAACTGTCTGAGCATCATCACCTACAGCCATAAATGACTTGAATGAAGTAGCATCAATCATCTTATTTAAGATGTCTACTTCTCTTCTTGATGTATCCTGGTTTTCATCGACGATAATGTGCTCATATCCATATTCCTCGAAAACATCAGGCTTAAGTTCAAGAAGCTTAAAAATTAATAACTCCTGGTCATCATAATCTATAAAGCAACGATTCTTCATCTGAAATGTATAATCAGTATACATCTGGAAGATCATAGCGATGTCTTCTGGGGAATACAATGACTCTAATCCATTATTAGCCAGTGTCCAGCCATTCTTCTTAATATCAGAAAATACCTGCTTAGCTGATGTAAGCGCATTCTTCTGCCACTTATTAACCTTACCTGTGAAACCGTAGTTCCAAGCTGAAATCTGACCATAAGTAGAAAGCACCTTATTAATGATTCCTGAGTTTAGCTCTTCAGGAATAATACGTGGAGCTTGTCTATAGCCTAATAACTGATAGTGGTCTTCAATAATCTGCTGGCAGAATGAGTTGATTGTTGTACAAGTAATAAGTGAAGGATCTGTAAGGATTCCTTCCTGTCCTGCAAGAAGTCTAACAACACGCTGCTTCATCTCAAGAGCACCATTCTTAGTAAATGTAAGAAGACAAATCTTACGTGGATCATAGCCCTTTCTGATAAGCTCTGTAGTTCTGAATGAAATAACAAGTGTCTTGCCGACACCAGCACCCGCGATAACTCTAGCTTTTCCTTCCTCAAAGTTAACTACATCTCTCTGGGCCTGAGAAAGTCTAACCTGCATAAGACCTCTATCCCTTGCTTCAATTTGAGAAGGTACTGGAGCTTCTTCAAAGTGACAAAGCTGATTTCTTGAACATACTGCGCAGTCTTCAGGAGAACAATTCTTGTGCTGTCCTTCCTCTACCTGCTCTTTGAAAGTATCTACGAGATTATTTAATGCCTTGTTATCAATAAAATGGCTATCAATCTTAGCATTTCTATATGCATAAGGTCTGTTAGCTCTCATATACTGCTCTTCCTGGGCAGATGTTGCGTCACCAAGATAATTCCAGTCGATTGATAATGGATGACTTGGATAATTCTGTCTAGCCCACTTAGCAATAGCATAAGCATCAAGTCTATTTCTCTTGCCAGTTGTCTTTGATAATGCTCCGCCTGAAGGAATTCGGCCTGTAGATATCTTAACAACGTGTAAATTGCTATCCTGACCGATATAAGCAAAATCAAATGTTGGCATTACATCAATGCTTTTACCGTCGTTTAACTCCAAAGATACCTTATCGTGCTCTTCAGTAAGAGATTCAGGTAGAATCAATTCCATATTAGCGAACTCTGAATTGAAATAATCAGTATATCTCTTAATACGTCTATTCCACATTTCAATAGCTGTCTGCTTCTGGATATAATTCTCGAATTTAGCTCCTTTTGCATCTAAAAGGGAAATAAGTTCACCTTTTATGTCATCTATCTGCTCACCTCTTATAGAGCGCCTAATAATTTCTTTTTGTGCAATCGCTCTAATCATAGGCTGAGTTGTATTAGTAAGTGTGGATTCATCATTATGACAAAATGTAGATGATGAAAGCGCTGATGATTTAATCATTTCTAACTCCTTCTTTATAATTGTCTTTAAAAAATAACTAAAAAAATAATGGATGAAAAGAATTAATCTAATTAGGAAATATAAAAAAGGAAGTATAGGAATATTATTTTTTTTATAATAAAAAAAGCCTATCTTCTAAGAGTATTCCTAAAAGATAGACCTTTATTTTTCACTTAGCGGCTTATTAGATGTCGAGATTGTCAAGATCATCAAGACCTGAAAGATCAAGACCATCCATCTCAAAACCATCGTTTGTTGCTACTGGTGTTGCCTGCTGTGGAGCTGATGTCTGTACTGGTGCAGGAGCTGCAGCTGTCTGCTGTGGAGCTTCCTGAGTAGTTGTCTGCTGTGGAGCAGCCTGCTCCTGAGCGTTTGTCTGTTCCTTTTCCTTACCATTTACATAGTTAACGTCGATTGAGTTAGCACCCATGTGTGAAACCATATTATTTTTCCACTCACGACCGTTAGTATCTTTATTTGTACGTACCCAAGCCTGGCCTTCGTCTACAACAGCTGCGATGTAAATAGGATTCTCATTGCGATCAAAGTTTGAGAAAAGCTTCTCATAACGACCAATGTTATCTACTGAACGTCCATCTGATGTTGTGAAGTTGTAGAACTTCATTGTGTGTGTCTCGCGCTCAGCACCCTGACCTACAGCAAGTGTAATATCAAAATGAGGCTTCTTGTCTGTACCAGCCTGTGTCTTACGTGGATTACCATCCTTATCAAGCTCCTTGTTAAGGTTAGCGAAAAGTACCTCACCACAAACAACCTCTGTACCTTCAAGTGAAAGGCAAGCATTCTCTGATGTAAGTCGTTCTACCTTAACTGATGTTCCACGCTTGAAGCCCATAGCTGTTACAAACTGTCCGTTCGACACCTCGATTGTATCGTCTGTTGTAATTGCAACCTCTTCCCACTTGCGGGACTTTGAAGCTGAATCAAAAACCTGAACAGAGATTACAGCTGACTTTTTATCATCTGCGATCTTTGAAATCTTTCCAGAAATAACTGAAACACCTGTGTTCTTTGCTACAAAATTCTTTGCCATTTTAAATGACCTCCGTTAAATTAAAAAAACATAAAATAAAATATAAATACATGGCCACATTTTTTGTGGTAATGAAATAATGGATAGAAAAAAAAATTCTGGTATGTTTTTTAATAAAAAAATATAAAATTATTAAAATTTATGGATAATATATTATTTCTTTAATAAAAAACTATAGTGAAAGAAATAATCATTTTATTGGATTAGTTATTGTTACTAAAAGAGAAAGTTATTATTTGTGTATATTTATATTATCTCTGGGATTAATATAACTATTTATCAAAATAATATAAACATTATTCCTTGATTAAGATAAATAGGTGGTTATATTTTATCTAATAAAAATACAGTTACTATTATTTAAATATAATATTATATATAAATTATAATAGTATTATAGGTGGCTAATCTCACATTCTTATATTTGTCTATTATCGTTTCTATCGCTTTTTTATAAGCATCCATTATTTAGGTGATAAGAATTTTATAAAAAATATCTGCCATTATTTCAACATGAGAAGAAATATATACTCACTTGGGGTTACTAGAAAAACAGTAGGCGTAAGTCTAATCGCCTGCTTTACAACTCTTTTATTTGCAGGACATTTTTTAAATACGTCCGGGCCTCAAGAAATTAAAACTGAATATGGAGTTATTGAAAATTCGACAGCATTTGCTGGGGCTGCGGATATTAACCGTGTTGCAACGGCCAGTTTATCAGTAAAAGAAAATCAAGTTACAACAGTGGCTTTAGCTGAAGATACATTGGAGGAAGAAAATTATACAGAGCTAGAGCAAACAGATGACTACACCGTGGATACATCCACAGTTAAGTCAAATGTGCCGAACCACGAATCGGCTTGTAAATCAGATAAATTCACTTATATGGATTACAAAAAGATTACTTGTAAATCTTCTAAGCAGTACTGGGTAGTTAATGACGAATTAGCTTATACCGATGAAGATACAAAGCTTAGAATGTACGACGGAGAATATCTTGTTGCAATAGCACAAGGGTATGGATACGTCCCAGGAGATAATCTTTTAGTAATTTTTGAATCGGGTAAAACTCAGCGTGTTGTGGTTGGAGAGATGAAGGCTACACAGGACTGTGATAAAAATGAGAAATATCAGGCAACTGATGGCTCAGTAATTGAATTTTTAGTAGATGGAATATCATCTTGTGAGGAATTTAACACTAATAAACCAGAAAATTTTAGTGAGAAAATTATTGCTATACAAAAAATTGAAGGATAAACAAGAATGGAACTTAGAGAGTATCAGAAAAAAGAAGTAGAGGCAGTTTTTAGAGCATTTAATGAAGGACACAACGCGCTTATTGTCGCAGCAACAGGTACAGGTAAAACAATTTGTTTTGCTGAGGTAACAAAAAGACTTGTTGCTGATAATAAGCGTGTACTCATTTTAGCCCACAGAGCTGAACTTTTAGAGCAGACTCAGGAAAAGCTCTTACGGTTTAACGTGATGAGCGCTTTAGAAAAAGCTAGTGATAGTGCTTCTACATATGACAATGTTGTAGTGGCATCAATTCAGACATTGTATCGTGATGAGCGATTAAATAGGTTCGATAAAAACCATTTTGATGTAATTATCGTTGACGAATGCCACCACATTATGTCAGACACATATCAGAAAGTTATTAATTACTTTGAATCGGCATTGATTCTTGGTGTCACAGCTACGCCTAACAGATCTGATATGCGATCACTCTCTAAGGTCTTTCCTGAGGTAAGCTACTCTTACAATACAAGAGATGCTATCAATGACGGATACTTAGTACCTGTTAATGTTAAGCGTCTTCCATTGTCAATTGATATGTCTGATGTAAGGACTACAGCTGGTGATTATAATTCATCAGATTTGGAAACAGCATTGGATCCATATCTTGATGAAATCGCAAGAGTCCTTCACGAAGAAGCTGCACACAAAAAGACCCTTATCTTTACGCCTACTATCGCTATTGCAGATAAAATGGCTCAGAATTTAAGAGAAAATGGTTTTTCTGCAGCATCTGTACATAGCCAGGTTGATAACCGAGAAGAACTTTTAAGAAAATTCTCTGAGGGTGAGATTACCGTAACTGTTAATCCATTAATTCTTACAGAAGGATACGACGAGCCAACAGTAGACTGTATTGTTAATCTTAGAGCTACTAAGTCAGAGAGCTTATTTAAACAAATCTTAGGAAGAGGACTTCGCCTTTCTCCTGATACAGGAAAAGAAAGTCTTCTGTACTTAGACTTCCTATGGAATACATCAAAAAAATCAAATAAAAATGTGCTTAATCCAGTATCATTGTTCATTGATGAAAAAGATGGACAGTTTTTAGATGATGAGGACTTAAAAGAAGAAATTGATATATTTGACCTTGAAGAGACCCTTATTCAGCGAAGAATTGATGCAGAGGAAGCATTAGCAGAGAAACTTAAGATGGCTGCAAAGAAGAGATACCTTCCAGGTAGTTTCGTTAGATTTATGGAGATTGAGGATGAGCATCTTAAATATTTCTATGATGAATCTGGGGATAGCTTAGTTCTTAACTCTGTAGTATATTGTGCAGATCCATTCGTAGAATTTATCACAGGTGAAAAGAACTTTGAATGGGTCCCAATCTTTAAAAATGACTGCGAGCCTATAACACCAAAGCAAAAAGAGTTCTTAATTAAGCTTGGTGTAGCAAATATTGATTTGATTCAGTTTAAGGGACAGGCAAGCAAGCTTATTGAAGCTGCTACTGCAAGAAAAGAAAAGAATTTGTGCAGTTTTAAGCAAGCAAGCTTACTCACTAAAAAGGGATTTAAACATGTTGAACGCTGGACACCAACACAGTGCAGCTATGTAATCGATAAGATTGCAAAGAATAAATGGAAAGTCCCAAAAGAATTCTGGCCTATTCCTAAATATAAGCCAAACGATAACGCTCTTGCCTTTGGGCTCAAGTCAAAAAAAGGAGAAAAGTAATGAATACCGCTAAAGATCTTACTCTTAGAGAAATATTAAAAACAATTCTTCCATTACCTGCATATAGGGTATTGCTTGTAGCTATAGCAATTATATTTTTCTTCATAACTTTTGATACCTTTAATTTTGTAAAGGTAAACAAAGATATGATTCCAACATATGAAGAGAATCAGACACTTGTTTGTGCTAAGACCCATAATTTTTCATATGGAGATGTAGTAGCTTATAAATCAGCACTTGCAGGAAGCGATGCTTACATCATAAGAAGAGTATATGGACTCCCAGGAGACACAGTTACTATTGATGGAAATGATCTCATTATCAATGGTGAAGAAATAATTGATGATTTTGCTTACTATGACAGCAATAAAGAAGGCTTTCAGGGATATACAAGTATTACTTTAAAAGAGGGCGAGGTCTTTTTAATGGGAGATAACAGGAACTGGTCTATTGACTCAAGGGTTAATGGAGCTATGGATGAAAGCCTTATTGCAGGCAAGATAATTTGGAGTTTTTAAACAATGAAAAAACAAATAGTAACACTAGCACTTGACACTTCAAATACAAATACAGGCTATAGTATATGGATTAATGGAAAATATAGTTGTTTCGGGAATATTGTAACCGATGAAGAATTAGAGCTTTGGCAAAAGACCGATAATATGATCTTGCATATTTGTGAGTTATTCAGGATTCACCCCGATATTGTGGTATGTGAACAGCTCGACTGTGACAATAATCATAAAGTCAATTCAGCACATTCTGAAGTTATCGGATCCGCAAAGACATTATCTATCCAAAATAACAGCTCTTATTATGATTATAGACCTACTGATTGGAGAAAATTAGTAGATGATGGAATTGAAAAAATTCCTAGAAAACGTAAAGAGCTTAAGGTCTGGGATATAGCAAGAGCTCATAGATATCTTCAGAATATAGGGAAAGATGAAAATATTGATGATAATGCAGCTGATGCAATATTAATCGGGCTTGCTTATATGATTGATATGGAAAATCGTAAGAAGGAACTAGAAAACATTGCCTAATATTTAAGGAGGTCGAGTATGCAAAATCCTATTAAGAAAGATAACAAATTCAAAATTGATGATTTAGTTACACCAAAAATAGCTTTGCCAAATGATTATAGACCTATTATCGAGGCAGGCTCAGTTTGCAGAATTATTGATGATGGAATGTTTTTTGAAAAAAAGAATTATGATATTGAGGTTGCAAGCGACAGTTCTAAATATGTATTATGTGTACCAGAAGAAGATTTGGATTATTATGAAGAAAGATAATGTATTTTTTAAGTACAGGGCTTAGAAAATGAAGTTTAATGAGATAAACAACAATAATAAACCTTATATTGAAATATGTTTTAAAGATGGAAATATATTTATTCCTTTAAAAGTAAGACAGGTGGCAATTACCGGAGGGATTAAGAGCTTTTATTTTACTATCTCTCCAGAAAAGAAAAGGGATTTAAAGTATATTCTACTCATAGTAGATAGTAAAGAGAAATTTGATATTAAACTTTATTGTTCAACTAAAGATAAAGCCTATCTTTGGAATAATCTCACAATAAAAAGTTTAATATTAAATAGAAAACGTGAGACATTGCTTCTGTCAATGGTGTCTGAAGGTAAGGAAGTTGAAAGACGAAGCGGGCCTAGATATATAATTGATAAAGATGTCGAAGTCAGGATTCAAAATGAGATCGTTCCAGGAAAAGCAAAGGATATAAGTTATGGCGGTCTTAAAATTGAAGCAGTTAAATTAGATGAATATGTTGTCGGAGAATCTATCAATATATTTTTCCTTGAATTAAATCAACCGACAGTTGGAATAATTAGAAGAATAGAATATAAAGACTTTAACACTGTTTTTCTTGGGATAGAATGCGATCAAAATATGGAGAATTATTTTATTTTTAAGAAAATTATAAAAGATATCCAATAAAAAAGAGGCTATTGATTTAGCCTCTTTTCTTATTACTTATTAATCGAGTTCGTGTCCATCTTCTTCCGCTTCAACAGGAGCTGGTACTGGGACACTTGGAGTTGTTCCCCATTTAACCTGGTCTAAGATATCGGCTGCGTATATCTCAACCTCGTTATTGACTTCCTGAATTACATGATCAGCATCAAGGATCCATTCATCTACATTTTCAATAGATAATTCTACAGCGTCAAGTGATTCAGAATCTACGCGCATTCCCGCTTCATTAAAATATCTGGTAGCAATTTCATTTGCCTGGGCAATATCCTTGGCGAAAACAAGAATTGTAAAATCTTCCTCTTCATTATGAACGATAAAGTATTTTCCATTCAGCACCTCGTCTACAAGTTCGCGAGTTGCTTTTTCTCTTCTCTGCTCTGGAGTCTCAAGCTTAAATTTCTTTACTGACTTAACAGCGATATCCTCCAGTTCAAGATGTTCAAGAATGTCATCCTTTTTGTAACTCTTCTTAGCTGTAAGGATTAAAGTCTTTTTATCTTCCTTTTCAATATCTTTAATATTCTTGTTACCATTAGCCATTTCTGACTCATAATAAGTCTTTGCAGCTTTTCTGTCTGATTTTGACTCAAATTTAATTATATACTTCTTTGCCATTTTCTCTTTTTACTCCTTATATAAAAAATTTATATTGTTTAATTAAATAATGGAACAATTAATATGATATTAGTACTATTTTTTACTAAATAATAAATAATACAAACAAAAACAACCACTCTATATCAGAATGGCTGCTTTGTATTATTAATCAAATATCTCCTGATTAATATGGTGTACATTTTATATATCGGAAATTTCATTACCGTTATAACCGACATTAATTACATTTCATAATCGTCGTTATCATAGTCCTGAAAAGACTGTTCATTCTCGTATGAGGCTCCCGAAAGGTCGATACTATCAATAGTGAATTCTGGGCATTCCTCAAGCATAGGCTCATATCCTTTTTCAAGGAGCATTGTGAAGAATTCATCTTTACCTTCCTCATCCTCTAAATCATAGCAACGAGAAAGATCATCTGCAGTTACATGAGCTGTAAGGCTAAAATCATTAATCTGGCTGCCTTTAATATTTACAGCAACTTCTGTATCGCCTGGAATCTCCATATAATCGAAGTCATTTCGAGTATCTTCTGGTAGATTTGCAATATATTGCTTAGCTTCTTCCTCGCTTTTAAATAATGTCGCAAATACCATTCCTTCATTTAAAGTCATATCCTTACCAATAAGCTGGTATAGTTTTTTATCAGTCTTTTTTCTGATATCTTTATTTTTAGTAAGGATTGCCTGTGGGTCTAACACTGGAACTATCTCAAATTTCTGAGTATACCCACTGACATGATCAAAATTAATCTCGGCTGAGTCTCCTTCAATTTTAGAACCAATGTAACCAGGTTCATTCTTTTCAGACTCTAACGCTTTATTAAAAGCAGCTGAGAGTACAGCAGATGCCTCCTCATATGAGGCACAATCGTATACCTGTGTAGTGTCAGTGTCCTGTGTGTGAATAACTACTGCATATTTGTTCATATTATCTATCTACCTCCATTTCGTTATCTTCTTCTAGATTACCTGGACGGAACTCATCTGCCTCTATAACTGTATCTGCATATTCAACAGCATCAACACAATCATCCATAGAATTTATATGTCCATATTTTTCATAGCCCTCTTCATAATTTCCTGCTCTTATTCCACATTCTAATTCTACTTTTAGCTTACTTCCGTCAATCAATCTTCCATGCCCTTTTGGAAGTGACTTAGCCTTTTCTAAAGCGTTTTTCATTTCCATACAGGATAATGCTGTCCATTGTTCTAATTCAAAATCTTTTTTCAATCCTTCGGGGATTTTGATTACTAACTCTATATCTGCCATATTTATTCCTCGCTTTCTGTCCTTTTTATTCCTATTTTGTGTGAATATTTACGCTATAGATAAATAATGGAGAGATAATATAAATAATCTCACCTATAATGTCCTTCCACGTCACCAATTTCACCATATCGTAATATTTGTCAACCGCTTGTATACGCATAATGTCGCACGATGCCGCATCAAATGTATAAAATATTACTTTCCGACGTTATTCCGACGTAATGCGCATTGATTCCGACATTGAAATGTGATAAGAAACGTGGATACTCGGACTTGAACTGAGACATTGCTATGAAACGGCTACTGGAAGATTAGTAATCTTCTGCCTTACTAATTAGGCTTATATCTATATACAACAGGCTCATGTAAAAGAAAAAAGCAACCACTCCTCTTCAGAATGATTGCTCTCTCTTTTCTCTTTATAGAAATATTATATCCAATTCAGATAACACATTTAATTATCTATCATAATCTATCTCATCAATCTTAGTTCCTAATCGTGCTTCCACTTGTAAGGCAAGTATCCCTAGCTGCAATAACAATTTACTATCACATAATATTCCTGTACCTCCAGCTTTATTCCACGCTTTAATATTGCCTGGATGATCATCAATCAAAATACAAAGATTATGTTTGGCGAAATTAACTTTATCGGCTCTTAATACAGTATTAACTACTATATCATCACCAATGTATTTTTTAATCCATTCTCGTTTATCCTCGGTAGCAAAAGCTATTTCTTTGTCAGGTTTAGGAACTCCCGTCAATATTTCTACATTTTCTTTACCATAGCGTTCTCTAGCCCATTCGAGTGCTGTAAGTCCATCTTCTATGGGCTCTAATTTTGAATAAAAGTGATCTACATTTCTGATAGCGTCCCACATCTCATTCTCTTTAGTCTGTGATCGATGTTTTATTCCCTGAGGCTGTGGGGTAATACCGCACATCTTTTCAACTCCGCCGTTAAAGTCTACTAAGACCCCATCCATATCAAAATATATTTTAATATCCTTGCTAGTTAATCCCATATTAAAATCTCCTTTTTAAATTATAAGTCCTGCTCTCTATCTACAGAGTCCTCGCCTTTTTCTACTTCTTTCTTTAGCAGTTCAAGAAATGTGTTAGCATTTATAACACTTATAAAATCAGGCTCTCCCCATGTATCCTTACCAACGCAGACATCCTCTTGTGATGCTTCTACCATCTCAATAATTTTTTCTAATGTTTCTGAATCAATCATATTCAACCTCTTCTTTATCATGTCTTACTTTTTTGATGTATACGTGCCGTCACCAGATTCTCCCAGCACATTAGTATATACATTAAAAATAATACGTGAGCTATCTATTTTTACGAATGTTTTTTCAGACTGTCTAACTCCAACATCGCAATACCAAGGTAACGTAGTATTATAAGTAACTGGATCGCCATTAGAATCCTTATATATGATGATGACGCTATCTTGTAAGAATCTATCATCAACTTGAATCTCGACAATTTCTTTATCATTTATTACTTCTTCAACAGTGGTTAAATAGTCTTTCGCAAGAAAAGTTGTAATAATAGAGAAAACTGCACATATTACAAATGAAGATAAAGCGGCTGAGCTGGCTAAATAGCATGTAATATCAGATAATATTTTATTTTCACTTTTACTTTCAATTCTGTAAATAACGATAACTTTTAATATAAAAATCACAAGAGCCACAATAAAAAACATTGATAAAAAAGACATACTATTCCCTCCTTATAGTTAACCTCTCCTGAGCAACATATCTTTTACATTCTTAGCGTTTTCGAGACCAAGTTCTTGAAGTGCTTCATACTGTTCCTTTATTAATTTATCGTTTACATATACTGCATAACGCTGATCATATTCAAATGGTCTAAAGATTTTGCACCAATTATGTTCTTCCAGATATCTTTCCGGATCCTTATTTATATCAATGTCATATCTATATGTACAAATATCATAAGCTAAATCGTGATGTCCTTCAAATTCACATCTATAATATTTACCATTAGGCGAAATAAAACCATATTTCGATTCAATCTTTTTCTCTACGCTCAGCTTCTGATTTAGCAACAATCTCTTTTGTATCATCAGATACCTGTATCTCAGGTTGCTTTTTACCAAACTCTTCAAAGAAGTTAAAGAAGTTTAATTTTATCCAGTTGAGGCCATCTAATCTGATACCACCAAACATTAAACCTGACACAGGGATAGTAAAGATTGTAGAATTATCTACTTTTGGATTTTTCATTAGTTCTAAAAAAATTTCTTCATCATTATCATCAGATGTCATAATCCATTTCTGAGTACGTCCTTCTTTATAACAAACCAGGCTATGCGGACGCTGTTTTTTATTATTAGTTTTATTAGCCATTTAATTTATTCCCTCAATTACTCGTTTTCATACAATTCAATATCACCAGTAAGGCGTTGTTCTATGATTTCATTATAGCCATTTGTTATTGTAACTCGTTCACATTTCACATGCTCACTATTTCTATGGCCCCAGAGCTTCGGTTTGTCTATTCCGGTTGTACGGTCATTATAGATAATGGTATCGTCCATTTCTAAACAATAGATTTCTGCCTCTGTTCTATAATAACGAACACCGCCATAATAATAGGTATCCGTCGTTCTGTTTACTATGCCATCCACATAGTCATATTCGTAATTGCGTTCATTTCTTAATGCAAACTCTTTTTGTTCTTCAGGGGTTAAGCTATTCCACCATTTATTGCTTTCAATACATGCGATACTAAATAAAATTGTGGTCAAAATTAAAATGACAGCTATTAGAAATATAATAATAATAATTGAATACTCTTTGAAAAATTTTTTCATATATTTTCTTCTAACTGTTATTGTTTTTGAACATTATTAAAAGGACTATTATCAACATTGACTACAGGAATCCACTTTTCCTCTTCGTGATCATCTACTTCCACTAGAGGACAATCAGATGGTTTTACATCAATGTCAGACGTATGATGTTTACAACTCTTATAGATAGGACATTCTATCCATTTTCTTGCTTTCACATCCCAATAGTTACAACTCTTTGGCATTTCCATTTCTTTAATTGCTACCATCTTTATTACCTCTCATCTTTCTTTGGCATTCAAGGCAATACATTTTTCCATTAATTGTTTTCCAGCCAGCTTCTTTTGCCTTTTTCTTCATCCTCGAAACAGAATTATTCATATATATTTCTCCAAAAGGATTATTAGAACAACCATCACAGACTATCTCTACCCATACCATCTGATTCACCTCACCTTTCAAAGTCTTCATAATCTATACTCGCTTATTTAAATAATGTCAGAAATAAAAAAAGTGGTAGGCTTGACCACCACTTTATTTGGAAAAATCCTATAAATCTATTTCCATTTCATAGCTTTCTTCTGCTTCTTCTCTTGATTCTCTCTCAAGCTGAGCTTCTCTCGCCGCAAGCTGCTCGTAATATTTCTGTTCAGCCTCATCAATAGCTAAAAGCTGCTCATTAGCCTTATCAAGATCATACATATATGGAGTAACACATGCTGGAATACTATTATTAATATAGTCCTGAGCCTCGGCTTCAGTCTTAAACTCCTCCTCAAAGGTTTTATTTAATGTATCGTCGAAATACCCTACCACTATCATTTCTTTCTACCTCTCAATATTTTCCACCTGAGCTACACGCTTATTCGCAAGCTCTAAGTTACTAACGTAATCCCAAGCGTCAATATGCTTAAAATCAATAGTAAAAAATGGAGTATCGAATACTCTTGACTGAAAATCTTCACCATTTTCATTTAAAGCTTTATGTGCGTAAACAGAATATGTCCCTATAGCATATCCAGAAGGACAATCAAACTGCTTACCCGAAGCTTCTAAATAATCTCTCTTAATTTTCACTAAGATTGGACCTGAAGAATACTGTGATGTCTCAAATAGATCATCAAGCTCTCTAAGACCACTTTCGTTATACTTTGTTTTAAATTCTGTATTTGGGTAATTCATTTTAAATCTCTCTTTCTAAATCTTCTCTTTCTAAGCCGATATCCTCGTAATATTCATCCAAAATTACTTCAATGGATCCTGTAAGTCTTGTAGGCTCTCCTGTATAAGGATTAAATCTATATGTATCAAAAATAGCTTCTATGGCTTCAGGATTACTGTAAATGTCGCTAAGGAATGCGGATTTGTCTTTATAAGTTAAATGTTTATCACCATAGCCGTTTGTTAAAATGTAATTTTGAAGAGTAACAAAATTATTGTTTTCGTCTACGTGGGTTTTAGCTGGAGCTAAATAATAATCAGTAAATATCCTTATTCGATCTTCGGCCGTAGTGTTCTTATTTAACCAGTCAGTAACATATAATTTATAGATTAAGTCTTTAATATCTATCATTTATTTACTTCTCCTTCGCTAATAAATAATGGTAAAAAGATATAAAAAAGAGCCACTTTTTGTAGCGGCTCTAAAATTTTATTCAATTATGATTGTTTTATCTGTCTAAATCGTCTTCAATAGGTTCATTCATAAATTTGCCAAAATCATCCTTTTGCTTTTCAACTCCAGTGATAATGATTCCGCCATATACACCTGCGAACTCCATATTAAGGTCCTCTTTAAGATTATCCAGGGCCTCTTCTACAGACTCACACTCGAAATGATCCATAAAATCTTTTTCATTTACTATATCTAAATTAAAAATCCATTTGCTCATTATCTATCAACCTCCTGATCTTCATCCAGAGCGTTAAGCTCTGTTTCATACATTTCTCTAAAATCTGCCTGC
>JAEEGL011083212.1_pt1 | contig 24962 bp, 20 predicted proteins | sample 9134231 | NCBI WGS metagenome assembly JAEEGL01 (sample SAMN16246548, study PRJNA631951) | gut metagenome | biome: gut microbiome; feature: rumen; material: fiber-attached | host: Bos | place: Iran: Karaj | collected 2018-10 | reverse complement strand
GCTCTTTTTCTCATTAAAAAGGCGTAATCTTTCTCTGTGAACTTGTGCCTCTGTGGTTTTGTAAATTCTGTGTGCTCGCCTTCGGCTCGCATTAGGAAGGAGGGGTTAGAGCCAATATCTATCAAACATGTGTCCTTAACCATCCGCATTTTTAATATTGCTGGTAGATTTGAAACCTGCCCCTACGATTATGGAAATGTAGCCCAGAATGGGCGTCACCTCTTAGGCAGGGGTTTCAACCCCTGTTTTGTGGACGATGCATGCGACGAGAACCCCGAAGGGGTGAAACAAAATGGTAAAAAACAGCGACCGTTGGAATGGAAATCCCAACGGTCGCTAATTCTTAATTTTTAACTCTTAATTCTTAATTAAGATTTTATTCGTGTCCGTAGCTGCTTCCGTCGAAACAGTGTGTGCAGACACACTCTTTAGGAAGACCTATTGCCTCGATGATGTTTTCAAGAGTGTTGAACTTCAATGAATCCATTCCCAAACGAGTGCGGATCTCATCCACCATCTTGTTGTAGCGTGCTGTGCCAGGAGTGATATACTCGTCAATGTGGGCATCCATGTCGCCACCTTCAAGCTCCTTCACTATACGGCGAGTGATCAGCTCAAGCACCGATTTAGAAGCGGAGAAGTTGATGAACGGACATCCGTAAAGCAACGGTGGACAGCTGATACGCATGTGTACCTCTTTAACTCCGTAGTCGTATAGCACCTTGACATTGTCCCTCAACTGTGTGCCACGGACGATTGAGTCGTCGCAGAACATAGCCACTTTGTCTTTCAAAAGAGCTCTGTTTGGCACAAGCTTCATGCTTGCCACAAGTTCACGCATCTTCTGGTTTGTAGGGGTGAACGAACGAGGCCAAGTAGGTGTATATTTCACGATGGCACGACGGTATGGCACACCAAGACCGTTGGAATAACCAAGAGCATGGCCGATACCAGAGTCTGGAATTGCAGCCACATAGTCTGGTTTCACATCGTCGTCCTTCGACATAAGCAAGCCGCTCTTCACACGGAATTCATCCACATTGATATCCTCGTATGTTGAAGGTGGGTATCCGTAGTAGATCCACATGAATGAGCAGATCTGCATCTTCTTCTCAGGTTTGCGTAGCTGCTCGAATCCGTCAGCTGTGATAAGAACGATTTCGCCCGGACCGATGTTGTAGACAGGCTCGTAGCCAAGGTTAGGATAAGCCACTGTCTCTCCAGTCACTGCGTAAGCATCGTCTTTCTTTCCGATCACAAGAGGAAGACGACCATATTTGTCACGTGCCGCAATGATTCCCTTTTCAGTAAGAAGGAGCATTGTGCATGAACCTTTGATGGTGTTGTAGACGCGTTCAATTCCGTCTACAAAATTTGTTCCTTCTGTGATAAGCATTGAGATAAGCTCAGTCTGGTTGGTGTCACCGCCGCTGAACTCAGCGAAGTGGTGCTTGCGGTTGAGCAGATCTCCCTCTATTTCCTTAAGATTATTGATTTTCGCAACTGTTGCCACTGCGAATCTGCCAAGGTGGCTGTTGACGATGATTGGTTGCGAATCTGTGTCGCTGATTACTCCGATTCCGGAATTGCCACTGAATTTTTCAAGTTCTGGCTCAAATTTCGTTCTGAAATATGTGCTTTCCAAATTGTGGATAGATCTCACGAATCCCTTTTCAGAAAGAGTCGCCAATCCACCACGCTTTGTGCCAAGATGCGAATTGTAGTCTGTTCCGTAGAACAGATCTTTCACGCAATTGTCTTTGCCGATAGTACCAAAAATGCCACCCATTTGTATTGTCTTGATGAAACTGACCGCAAATTTAGTGATAAAAATTAAAAAGATGCCGTCAAACATCGTTTTTTTGAAGAAGACGGTGCTTTTACGTTTCTAACTGGTTGAACGACAAAATATCAATCCTTTGTATAATCATTGTCCGTCGTTTATCATTCTAGAATAATTTAATAATTTTGTTCCCGATAATTAAAAAATGACGAAACCTACGAGAAGAGATGAAAAATAAAATCATAGCGATAATAGTGGCAATAGTTTTGATTATACCTTTAAGTCGTGGATGGTATGAATTTCTTCTAGATAATTTTTTTGATGCAGAATTAGCCTCATCCACACAATTAAAGTTTGAGAAAATATCAGATACGGAAATGGAAGTGGTGGGATATGATTCTGATTTGCATGGAAGTATAACAATTCCAGAGAAAATACGGATAGGATTAGATATATATAAAGTGACCAGCATCGGAGCATCTGCTTTTTACAGGTGCAGCAGTTTGACCAGCATTAAGATTCCTGAGGGAGTGACAAGAATCGGAAGTTATGCTTTTTGGGGATGCAGCAGATTGACAAGCATAAACATTCCAAAGGGGGTGACGAGCATCGGAAAAGAGGCCTTTAGCTGGTGCAGCAGATTGACAAGCATCGGAGGATCTGCTTTTGAGGGATGCAGCAGTTTGACCAGCATTAAGATTCCAAAAGGTGTGACAAGCATCGGAAATTGGGCTTTTAAGGGATGCAGCAGTTTGAACAGCATTAAGATTCCTGAGAGTGTGACCAGCATCGGAGCATATGCTTTTTTCAGGTGCAGCAGTTTGACCAGCATAAACATTCCTGAGAGTTTGACCAGCATCGGAAAAGAGGCTTTTTGGGGATGCTACAATCTTGAAATTGTAATTGATAATTCCGAGAAGAAAGTGAAAGTTGGATGGAATGCTTTCGAAAATTGCAAATCAGTGAAATGGTTGAAATAAAGTCTCAACACCTGCTCCGAAGGATTCAATTCCGTCTACCGCTATAAGCCATCATCCACCATCCATCATCCACCATCCATCATCCATCATCAATCATCAATCATCCACCATCCACCGTCCATCATCAATCATCCACCATCCATCATCCCCATTTTAAGGATTCCAACGTTGTACGTCGGTCTTTTCAGGCCTTGCTCTTTTGCCGTCCTCAATCTTTTCGTATGGTTTTGAATTAGATTTTTCGTTATTCTTAGATTTTACTGATTTTGGCTTACACTCGCTCTGAGTCTCAACCTTTGGCTTTGAGTGACGCACTCTGTAGCGGATTCTGTTTTTCTTCTCGAAACGGAACGGATAAGCGATAGTGAGTTGAGGGGATACCCATGAAGAGATCTTTCTCTCTTTAGGAGCCTCATTTGTGACATATTCCACCTCTATTCCATCCTGCATGACAGTTTCCGTCTCATCTTCACCCACTTTCTGCATATTATATTGTGGATAGATGGCGTAGCCTAAAGCGCAAACAAGGCATTTGCCTTCGCGTAGAGGAATTCTGCCTCCGAAATAGAAGTCGACGTAGGGATATAGTTTGTCTTCACAGTAAGCCACACCGCCGGACTGGGCTATGGTGAGGATGTTTTTTCTGCCGAATGTCCATCTTACGTTGACTGCGGCAGGAAACGCGAAGAAGTCGTTGAGCATATACATCGCTCCGACCTTTCCACCTACGAAGAAGTAGTTTGTGATCTGGGCTCCTGGAGTCGCGAAAAGTCCAAACGCAGGTTTCTTCTTACCTGTGGTGTCGGCGAGATCAGCGGTGAGCATAAAGTCACCGTAGAGTCTGAATCCGGTTTTTTCTTTTGGCAGAGCCGAATGTTTTGAATATGATGAACGTGGATCTTTAGCCATTGATGTGAACACACTGCACATCACGACCACCAACGTCAGAATTATTCTTTTTAGATTCTCCATGTTTTCTTGCAAGTTTCAGTTTGCAAATATAGGACAATTTGTATTTTTTACCGTATTCTTTGTCTGTTTTTCTCTTTTTCCATCTTTATAAATGACTATATCTTACATCCTTGCATTTAGGATGGACAGAGAGAATTTGTTCAGTATGATTCAAATTAAAATCCGGACTCAGTTTTGCATTCCGCATTTCCCATTTTTAATTTAATTCCATATTCCGCATTTTTCATTTCGCATTTTTTCTTATTTTTGTTGGTTTTTATATTGCAACAGCAAAAACAAAGAAGAATTATGGGTTCATCCTTTTTCCAGTTTGTAGATTTTTTAGATATCTTGCTAGGAGGCATCATCTTATACAAATTATATAAGATGCTGAAAGACACGTCGGCATTCCGTCTTTTCATCGGTGTGCTGGTGGTGATCGTGACTTGGATGATTGTGACGTCTCTATTGCAGATGAAGCTGATAGGCGGTGTGCTCAACCAGATTGTCAACGTGGGCGCTATTGCCTTGATCGTGCTTTTCCAGGATGAGATCCGTAATTTCCTTACTGGTATCGGTTCAGGCAATAATTTCCTTTCCCGCCTGCTCAACACTCAGCGTGTGCAGACGATGGAAGAGAGTGATATCATGCAGATTGTGATTGCATGCAAGAATATGGCTCGCGAAAAGGTGGGAGCATTGATTGTGATTGAAAACGAGATGAGCCTGCAGAGCATCATCGTCACAGGTGATGAGATATCAGCCAAAATCAATTCACGTCTCATCGAGAATATATTTTTCAAAAACTCTCCTTTGCACGACGGTGCGATGATCATTGGAAACAAGGTGATAAAAGCGGCTGGATGTATTCTTCCTCTGTCGCACAACATGAACGTGCCGAAGTCGTTCGGTCTGCGTCACCGCGCGGCTCTTGGTGTGAGTGAAAGACTTGATGTCCAGGCTATTATAGTGTCGGAGGAGACAGGGAAAATCTCGTATGCGGAGAATGGCACTATCATCCATGATATCTCAACAAAGGAACTAGAATCCATATTGTCTAAATCGAAGGCGTAATGAGTGAAATGTCGAATATGAACCAGGAAATTGTACTTTCCGCTAAGGGTGTTTGCAAAAGTTTCAACAACCTTCGTGTGCTTACAGATGTCTCTTTTGATATCCGTCGTTACGAACTTGTCTCTATTGTGGGGCCAAGCGGTGCAGGAAAAACTACTCTTTTGCAGATCGTCAGCACTCTTGCATCTGCCGATTCAGGCGAGGTCACTATCCTTGGCAGAGAGACTTCACGTCTTTCCCATGAAGAGGTATGCAAACTTCGTAACAGCGATCTTGGATTCGTGTTTCAGTTTCATCAGCTTCTTCCTGAATTCACAGCCCTTGAAAATGTGATGATTCCTGCTCTCATCGCCGGACGTGATGAGGCTGAATGCAAGCAAGAGGCGACGGAATTGCTGACCCGTCTTGGACTTGCGGAGAGAGCTACTCACCATCCTAATGAACTTTCGGGAGGCGAGAAGCAGAGAGTGGCGGTGGCGAGAGCGTTGATCAACAAGCCGCAGATTCTGTTTGCCGATGAGCCAACGGGAAGTCTTGACAGCCAGAACAGGGATGAGTTGCAGAAATTATTCTTGGATCTCCGAAAAGAGTTTGGATTGACAGTGATTATCGTCACTCATGATATGACACTTGCCCAGCAGTCCGACAGAGTAATTGAGATGAAGGATGGAAAGATTATCTAAAATCTTCAAGAAGGTAAAATACTCGGTCGTAAGTTCCTTATATCCACACACATGCGGTGCTTGTGGAGCGGTTGTGGAGACAGAGGGGGAGACGTTGTGTGAAGAGTGCAGATATAGTTTGGACTACATTCCTCTTGACGTTGATCTTACTCCTTTGGCACGTGAGATGACACATGTTCAGTTGGCTTATTTCATGCCGTTGCTCTCATATAGGAAGTCGAATATTGAATCTCGTTTCGTGCTGAACATCAAGAATTCGGGAATACAGAGATATGGCATAGAGGCGGGAAGGATGATGGGCAGAATGATAAAGGCCCGTGTAGACGCAGGAGAATTTGACTGTGTTGTGCCTGTCCCCATCACATCCAAGCGTCAGGAGATGCGTGGATATAACCAGAGTGAGTTGCTTGCGACTGGTATCGAGATGGAGACGGGAATCCCTGTCCGCACGGATCTGCTGGTCAACGAAGGCAAGGTGGTGAGCAACAGTATCGAGGCGAAACGTCATAAGAGCTCCACTGTCAACAAGTATCTGGCTACAGATACAGTGAAGGAGTTTTGTGGCAGACATATACTTGTTGTCGACGATGTGATAACCACGGGCAAAACCATACGTGAGTGTTCGGCGGCAATTATGGAGAAGTGTGACAACAACGTGAAGGTGAGTATAGCGGTGGTCGGAATGGTGTCGGATTTACTCGGCATCTACAACGAGCAGAAAAAGATTTATACAAAGGATATTTTCGATGATTGACAATATCACGATTCAAAGAATCAAGGAGGCGGCTAATATTGTTGACGTAGTTGGAGACTATGTCACTCTTCGTCGTGCGGGCACCTCATACAAGGGATTGTGTCCGTTCCACAATGAGAAGACGCCTTCTTTTATTGTCACTCCGGCTAAAAATATCTGTAAATGTTTTGGTTGCGGAGGCGGTGGAGACAGTATCTCTTTCATCATGAAGATGGAGAACCTTTCCTACCTCGACGCACTCCGTTTCCTGGCTAAAAAGTTTGGAATAACAATCGTAGAGAAGGAGTTGACTCCAGAGGAAAAGGAGCAGCAGTCACTTCGCGACAAAATGTTGGATGCCAACCTGTGGCTTCAGGACTTTTTTGAGAAATCAATGCGTGAGACTCAGGAAGGACGCAGCGTCGGCTACCAATATTTCATCCACAGAGGCTTGCGCGAAGATATAATTAAGAAGTTCCATCTTGGCTATTCGCCCGCAGATTATCAGGCATACACGAATGCCGCACTCAGTCAGGGAATCAAATTGGAGCATCTTGTGGCGTTGGGAGCGACGGTGAACACCGGCACACGCACCTACGACAAATACGCAGGCAGAGTGATGTTCCCGATCCACTCAATATCGGGCAAAGTGGTGGGTTTTGGAGCCCGTACACTGAAAGCTGATAAAAATGTAGCGAAATATTTCAACCCGCCAGAGAGTGAGGTATACAATAAAAGTGAGAATCTATACGGTATTTTCTATGCTCGCCAGGCTATCATAAAGAAGCAGAAATGCTATGTGGTAGAGGGATATGCCGACGTCATCTCTATGCATCAGGCAGGAGTGGAGAACATAGTCGCTCCGTGTGGAACGGCTCTCACAAACGGACAGATCCGTCTGCTCAAACGAGTATTGCCATCGGTGGGCAACACGTTGGCCGACGAGAAGTATGTCACTATGCTTTATGATGGCGACTCCGCTGGTCAGCATGCCGCAATAAAGAACGGTAAACTGTTTCTGGCGGAAGGATTGAATGTCCGCGTCGTCACACTTCCTCCAGAAGAAGACCCTGATTCATTCGCGCAACACAACAATGCGGATGTGGTGCAGAAGTATTTGGAGGAGAATGAGCAGGATTATATTCTGTTCAAATCCAATGTGCTTCTTCGTGAGAGCGGCACCGACCCAGTGAAGAAGGCTGCGGCAATCAAGGATATGGCTGAGACCATCTCCGTGATTGAAGACCCTATCAAACGAGATGTCTACTCAAAGGAGATTGCTCCGCTTTTCCATACTGAGCAGAGCATCATCATGGAGTATGTGGGCAAAATACGTAGGGATGCGGCCGCACAGAAGGAGAAAGAACGTCTCAGAGGTCAGACATTCCGTGAGACTCCTATAGGTCAACCATCGGGAAAGGGGAATAATAATCAGCCATATAACAATCAGCCTCAGGGTCAACAACAAGGAAATCAGCAAGTTGGCGGACAGCAGACGAATCAGCCGCAAAACCAACAGCAATATCCTGATGAGCATTACATTCCAGATGGTTATTTTGATAATCATCCGGATATAACCCCGTCGACACAACAGGGAGGACAGGCTCAGCCACAACAGAAACAAAATGATGTTTTTGATAAGTTCTCTGCAGAATACCTTGTCACACTCAACAAACAGTATGTCGTTGAGCGAGAGTTGATATCTCTAGTTGTCAATTATGGCAGTGTGGAGGTCATTGAGCTTGTGGATAAAGACAAAAAGCCTATTAAGGCGCTCAATGTGGTGGAGGCTATTGTATACGACTTCAACAAAGATGAGCTGGAACTGTCGAATCAGACATTCAAGCTGATGCTGGAGGAGGCTGATAAACTGTTGAAAGGAGACAAGAATGCTGATATTGTGAAGTATTTCCAGAATCATGCCGACAGGGCAGTGAATGAGGCGATAAACAGCATATTGTCTGACGATATTTCTATAGAGGAAAAACTGACAGATGCCGACAGACAGTTCTGCAAAGAGAAGCGAGACAGAGAGTTGTTCAGCAATCTTCGCAGTAGAATCACCTTGATGAAAATGGAGTGGTATAAAAACCAAAAGGAGTTTTTGCAGTCTGAAATAATAAGTGCATCTGCTGATGAAAAGAACAAAGATCGAGTGAAGGAGTTAGCGGAACAATTCATGAAAGTGGGTACGAAAATCAGTGAGATATCAAGTGCTGAGGGAAGAGTCATCAACCAAAGTATAAAGATGGAGACGCCGTCGCTTTCAAGGTATGAACTTTCGACGAAAGCGGAATTGAGGAAGCAGACAAAGACGAGGGTGAAGAACATGACGGCAGAGGAGAAGAAGAAAGAGAGTGAGGATGTGATGATGAAACTTGAGAACACTCAGCAGTTTAAGAGTGCAAACACAGTTCTTCTTTTCCATTCGTTACCGGATGAGGTTTGCACACATGGTTTGATTGAAAAATATGCGTCGAAAAAGAGGATACTTCTTCCAGTAGTTGATGGAGAAAAATGGTACATCCGAGAATATAAGGGAGATTTGAAGACGGGAGAGTATAATATTCAGGAGCCGACGGGAATGAATTTCCACGACTACGACAGCATAGAACTTATTGTGGTGCCAGGTGTCTGTTTTGACAATGATTTAGGACGTGTGGGCAGAGGCAAAGGATATTACGACAGAATTCTGAAGGAGATAAAAGCCTTTAAGATAGGCATTTGTTTCGACTGTCAGTTGCTCAGCAAAGTTCCGACAGACGAGTGGGATGTGAGGATGGATCAGGTGCTGACAGCGACGAGGGAAGTGTGATGCAGAGAACAGAAGTTGGCATCGAATGATTTTATAAGATCATTAATAATGTCAAATAAATTTGTTCCGTCGGACACAATAATTCCCGGGAAAAATCGTTGTTATAGATAAAAAAAGCAAAAAAATGTTATTAAAAGGAGAATAAGATGGAATTGTCGGCGGTTGCAATTTTATCTTTTCAACTATTATTACTACTTTTGCTTGCTAATTTAGTGTATTACATTCTGAGATCAGAAGATAAATATGTTAGGAAACAAAATAAAAGACATACTTGTTGGGTTAGTCCTGGCAATACTTCCGATAGTTGTTAGCGCACAGCCTCGTTATATTGGCGAGATAGGTTTGCGTGGAGGTGTTGCATTCTACAATGGAGATATCAATTCATCAAAAGTATTCCGTGACCTGTCACCGGCAGCTGGAGCGTTTTTGCGTTTCAAGGCGAATGACTTTTTGAATTTCAAGATAGACGGAGGATTTGCCAATCTTAAGTGTGACGCGAGGAATTATACAGAAAATGCGATGCCTGATGTTCCGCAAGACGGCAGTGACATCTATCCGTTTGCGTTTGACAAGAGAATCATGACATTTGATGCTCTTATCATCTGGAATTTCTTCAAGTATGGTTTTTCTAATTACGACAAGGATGTGAAACGTCATACACCATATGCGATGCTCGGACCGACAATGTCGTTGGCAAGAGAGTGGAGTGGAAATGAGTTCAGAGGAGGTATCGCGTTTGGTGCTGGTTATAAATTCAAGTTGGGAGAAAGAGTGAATATCGGTGTGGAATTCACAATGCACAAAATATTCTCTGACGACTTGGATATAGATGAGTATGATTATTTGGACGACCCATATAAGATGGGAAAAGTTAAATATAAAAACAATGACTACTACTCTCTGTTGATGGGATTCATCTCGTTTGATGTGTTCAGAAAGAGAGGTTCTTGCAGATATATAGGAAAATGAGCATAAGAGAAAAGATAGATATGAGCCGTCTGCCAAAGCATGTGGCATTGATCATGGATGGCAACGGACGTTGGGCGAAAGCACAAGGAAAAGAGAGAATCTTCGGACATCATGAAGGTGTGGATTCTGTCGACAAAGTGATGGAGGCTGCCGCTGAACTTGGCATAGACTATATCACTCTTTACGCATTCAGCACAGAAAACTGGAACCGTCCAAAGGCAGAGGTTGACGCACTTATGGAAATATTCGCGTCGGCTATCACTACTTATGCGGAAAAGGCGAAGGATAATAACGTTAGAATCATCATTATTGGCGATAAGTCGCGTCTTAACGATAAGACGATGGCGAAACTGAACGAGGGAATGGCAAAGACAGCAAAGTGCACAGGTTTGACAATGGTGCTTTGCATCAGCTATTCATCCCGTTGGGAAATCATCGAGTGTGTGAAGAGTATCGCACGTAAGGCAAAGAACGGTGAGATTGACATTGATGACATCAATGAAAGCCTGATTTCAGACAATTTGGCGACAAAGGGCATGCCAGACCCTGACCTGCTAATCCGTACAAGTGGAGAGCAGAGAATCAGTAATTTCTTGATGTGGCAGTTGTCTTATTCTGAATTGTATTTCACGGATATTCCTTGGCCTGAGTTCAAGAAGGAACAGTTCTATGAGGCTATTTACAAGTATCAGAACCGAGAAAGAAGATTCGGCAAGACAAGTGAACAGTTGTAATTAAGGAAAGGAGATGAAGATTTACAAAACAATAATCGGCATAATTGCTCTTGTTTGTTCGGTGAATGTGTCTGCACAGACAGAAACGGCAGATACATTGAGGAGTGTGAAGGATACGATTGCCGCAACTGCAGGTACGGTTGCCGCGGTTGCTGATTCAAGTATTGCTGTAAGCTCACAGACTCAAGCAAGTGAAACACCGACTATCACATATTCCACAACTGCAAAGACTTATACAGTCATGGAGGTGAAGGTCGTTGGAGCTGAAAACTATGACGAAAAGGTCGTGGCTAACTATTCAGGACTATATGTTGGCCAGAAAATAAAGTTGCCTGGAAAGGATTTTTCCAATGCCATCAAACGTTTTTGGAAGCAGGGATTGTATTCGGACGTGAAAATCTATGCCACAAAGATGGAGGGCGACAAAGTATGGTTGGAGATAGCTGTCAAGCCTCGTCCAAGAATCTCAAGCATCTCTTATTCAGGCATTAAGAAGAAGGACAAGGAGGATTTTGACAAGTCAATAGGTTTGACTATAGGAAGTCAGGTGTCGCAGAATATGCTCGACAAAGCAAGTGGGGTGATCAAAAGACACTATGATTCAGATGGATATCAGAATGCAGATGTTAAGATAAGTTTGGCTGATGATCCAGAAAAAGAGGGTTATGTGATTGTAAATGTGGATGTTGATAGAAAGGAAAAGGTCAAAATCTACAGAATCAATATTGATGGTAATGATAGTGTGCCGGCGCGTAAACTGAAGCATGCGATGAAGGACACAAAAGAGAAGCACATCATACCTAACCTTTTCAAGTCGAAGAAATTTGTGCAGTCAAATTATGATGCCGATAAAATCAACTTGATCAACAAGTATAACGAGTATGGTTTCCGTGACGCTGAAATTGTATGTGACAGTGTGTACAGGTCGCCAAAGAAGCCAAAAAGAGTAGATATCTATATCAAGGTCAATGAGGGAAGACGCTACTATGTACGCAACATTATTTGGGTAGGCAACACTGTTTATCCAGAAAACATGTTGAATGCTACTCTTGGAATGAAGAAGGGAGACGTCTACAATAAGAAGCTCATGAACGAGCGTCTGCTTGAGGATGAGGATGCAGTCTCTAGCTTGTATCTCGACAATGGATATTTGTTCTTCAATGTGGAACCTGTCGAGGTGAATATCGATGGAGATTCTGTTGACGTGGAGATGCGAATCTACGAGGGAAGACAGGCTATGATCAACAATGTGGTCATCACAGGTAATGAGGCTATATATGAGCATGTCATCCGTCGTGAGCTTGATACAAAGCCGGGACAGTTGTTCAGCAAGTCTAACCTACAGCGTTCGGCTCGTGAACTTGCGGCGTCAGGACATTGGAATCCAGAGAAGATGGACATCCGTCCGGTGCCAGATCCAGAGAACGGGACAGTGGATATCGTTTATAATTTGGAGCAGAAGCGTAACGACCAGGTTGAGATGTCGTTCGGTTATGGACAGACTGGTTTCAATGGTACTTTGGGACTTAAGTTCTCAAACTTCTCTCTACGCAATATCTTCAACAAAGAGGCGTACAGACCGTTGCCACAGGGAGACGGACAGCAATTGTCGTTGTCATTCACCACAAGTGGACGCAGCTATCAGTCTGTTGGATTGTCATTCATGGAGCCATGGTTAGGAGGAAAACGTCCTATCAGTTTCAGCACATCAATATTCTACTCTAATCAGACAAACATCAGTTCAAGCTATGAGATGGATGATTATGTGGATTATTTGAATTCTGGATTTGGTTCGTACACTACTGGTACAGCATACCGTTATGAGGCCGATCCAGACGAATATATCAGAACTCTTGGAGTTTCTTTAGGAATAGGAAAGAGATTGAAATGGCCAGACGACTATTTCTCACTATACTATGAGTTTGCCTACCGTCATTACACATTGAAGGATTGGGAATACTTCACAATGCACAATGGTAAAGCGAATAATTTACGATTCGGTATCACTTGGGCAAGAAATTCTATCGACAACCCATATTATACACGTCGTGGTTCATCTGTGTCTTTGACATTGCAGGCGACTCCTCCATACTCTAAATTCTTCAAGAACGAGACAGCAGACGAGCTTCTACAAAAGAAGGAGGCAGGAACGTTGTCCAGTGAAGAAGTTGATAAATTGAAGCAGGAGTTGTTCAAGTGGGTGGAATATTATAAGACAGAGTTCAAAGCAAAATTGTTCACTCCGCTTTCGAGCAACCAGAAACTTGTACTGATGACACGTGCAGAGTATGGATTCTTGGGTTACTATGATAAGAACCGTCGTTCTCCGTTTGAAAGATATTGGGTAGGAGGAGATGGAATGTCTGGTTCAAGCGGTACATATGCGATGACAACAGTGACGTTGCGAGGATATGATAATGGTAAACTTACTCCTATTGAACAGTTTTATGCAGGAGACAAAGCTCAATATGCGGGAAACCTCTACTCAAAGTTATCGTTTGAGTTGAGATATCCTCTAATGCTTGAGCAGGCAGCCACAATCTATGTGTTGGCATTTGCAGAGGCAGGAAATGCATGGAAAAACTTCAAAGATTTCAATCCGTTGAATTTGAAACGTTCGGCTGGAGCTGGTGTGAGAATCTTCTTGCCTATGCTTGGATTGCTGGGAGTGGATTATGGATATGGATTTGATACGGATAATGTCAGTGGTGAGAAAGGAGGACATAATTTTCATATCGTTATCGGACAGGAATTTTAATGTGTAACATCAATTGAAGAAAGAAATGAGCAGATTAGCGTCAAAAATATTTGTGGCAATTGTAATGCTTGCTTATTCTGTAAGCAGTTTTGCCCAGTTCGGCGGAGGTAAAGTGGCCATTGTCGACGTGGAGTATATTCTGAAGAATATGCCAATGTATGAGTCTGCCAACGAGCAGGTGAAGCAGATCACAAAGAAGTGGCAGACTGAGGTGGAGCAGAAGCATGAAGAGGCACGTATGCTGCAGAAAAACTATCAGACGGAGGTCGTTTTCTTGTCGGATGAGATGAAGAAAGCAAAAGAGAAAGAAATTTTGGCTAAGGAGAAAGAGGCAAACGACCTTGGCAGAAAATATTTCGGTCCTGACGGAGAACTCTACAAGAAGAAAGAGAGTCTGATGAAACCAATTCAGGATGAGGTTTACGTTGCTGTGAAGGATGTGGCAGAGCAGAAGGGATATACTCTCGTGCTCGACAAGACATCTACAGTAGGTGTGATGTACTACTCAGCCAAAATAGATATCAGTGATGAGGTTTTAGGTAAACTAGGATACACGAAATGATGATGTCTGGCTTGAAATATTTGTTGTCGACGTTCTTATTTTTGCTGACTTTTACTTTCGCGTCTGCACAGAACACTCACGTCAAACTTGCTCATTACGATGAGGATGAAGTCATCAAACTGATGAAGGAGACAGAGGCTGCCGAACGAACATTAAAAAGTTTGTCAGACCAGTATGAGGCAGAAATGGAGAAGATGGAAGGCGAATATACTCGTAAGGCTTCTGAGTACCAGAAAGAGCAATCGTCGTGGGATGAGACAATCAGGAGAGTGCGTATGGAGGAAATCCATACAATCAAACTCAAGATGCAGAACTATTACGATATGGCAAGCAAGACATTGTCTGACAAGAGAAACGAACTTTATGTTCCTGTCCACAAAAAGATTGACCAGGCTGTGGCGGAAGTCGCAAAAGAGCAGGGATTTCTTTATGTGTGGGACGTGAAGAATTTGAAGTATTGTTCACCTCAGGCAGTGGATATCACAAGTATGATTAAAAGAAAATTAGGAATCAAATAAATAATTAAAACGAAATATGGTAAAAAGACTTTTAGCAGTTCTATTGTGCGCAATGCCGCTATTTGCTAACGCGCAGGCAGTGAAACTTGGACACCTGGATGTAAATTCACTTTTCTTAAAGTTGCCAGAACTAAAGGATGTTGAGACTAAGTTGAAAGAGGTTCAGACATCGTATGAGACAGAGATGAAGCGTATGGAGGAGGAGTATACTCGTAAGGCTTCAGAGTATCAGCAGAATGTTGCTGCAATGGACGAGACTATCAAGAAGAACCGTGAGGAGGAACTTCTATCGCTACAGGAGAAGATGAAGAATTATTTCCAGATTGCTCAGAATGCATTGCAGCAGAAGCAGGAGGAGCTTCAGAATCCTATCCGTGAGAAAATTCTTGCAGCTATCAAGGCAGTTTCAGAGGAGAATGGATTCACTTACATCTTCGACACAAACGCACTTCTATTCAAGTCAGCGTCTGCAACAGATATCACTGATCTTGTGCTTAAGAAACTTGGCGTGACTAAGTAATTAGCAGTAGATATAGGGAAAGATAATAACAATCCCTGAATAATAACCAGTTCTCTTGTTTCGGCAAGAGGACTGTATACGGAATTAGCTCAGTTGGTAGAGCACTGGTCTCCAAAACCAGGTGTCGGGAGTTCGAGCCTCTCATTCCGTGCTTATAAAACGAATTTGAAGAGACGGTGGTGGCACCGTCTCTCATATTTTTTGAAAGGTGACGTTTCGTCTGTTTTTAATTGCAAGTTATGGATAAGAAGGGTTCGATTGGAGTTTTTGATTCCGGATTCGGAGGACTGACAATTCTGAAAGAGATAATAAAGGTGATGCCGGAATACGATTTTTTGTTTCTTGGCGACAACGCGCGTGCACCATATGGCACACGTTCTTTTGACATTGTCTACGAGTATACTCGTCAGTGTTCCAAGTATTTGATGGACCACAACTGTCCGCTTGTGATTCTTGCCTGCAACACAGCTTCAGCCAAAGCATTACGTACGATCCAACAGAAGGATCTGCCGATGTGGGAGCCTCAGAACAGAGTGTTGGGAATCATCCGTCCTACAGTGGAGAATATTCTTCAGCGTACAAAGACTAAGCATATCGGATTGTTCGGGACAAGCGGAACAATCAACAGTAAGACCTATCCATTGGAGTTTGCCAAGACAGATCCTGATGTTGTGGTAAACGGATGTGCCTGCCCTATGTGGGTGCCATTGGTGGAGAACGGAGAATACGACTCTCCTGGAGCCGACTATTTCATTGAAAAGAAAGTAAACGAGCTGATGGATATGGATCCATTGATAGATACAATCATTCTAGGGTGTACACACTATCCTTTGCTTCAGCATAAGATTGAGAAATATGTGCCATCCAATGTTGCTGTCGTGCCACAGGGAAAAATAGTTGCCGATAGTTTAAGAGACTATCTCAACCGTCATCCTGAAATGGACGAAAGATTATCAAAGCATGGAGAGGGAAGATTTCTCACGACGGAATCAGTGGAGAAATTCCAAGCGTCTGCGAAAATCTTTTTGAATACAGATAAGACAATAGCTGCCCATAGAATCATCTTCTGATTCTACAAAGCTAACGTCAATCAATCCTATGATCGTAGGGGCAAGTTTCAAACCTGCCCGCAATAGTAATTCTTTTTAATCACGTAATTTTTGCGAAACTTATGCTCAAATTTGGCATAGTCTGCCTCTAAATTTGCAATAAAATCAATAAATGAAGACGGAATTATGAGTGATTCTGGTTTGTTTGTCGAGCCAAAATCATCTCAAAATATGCTGTTTTGGCGTAACTAACAGCCGTTTTGTTGATAACCCGCCGACTTTATCAACAGTGTTGATTTCTACATCGTGATTGTTAATAAATGCAGATGAGATAATGCAAAAAGATTTGAAAATGGAGTTAAATTTGCATTGTATTTGAAACACAGAAGATACACAATATTACATATACAAACCAAATGTGATACACAAAATTGTTTTGTAAGTCATTGGAAAATAAGTTCTTTGTTTTGAAAAGAGTCACAAGTGATTGCGACTCTTTTTTATTTTTATTCAGTCACGTTTATAATTTTCAAATAATTACAGACTTATAATCATCGAAATTTCCATAAAAATCGTAATTTTGCAGAAAAGCATTAAAACGAAAGACCAATGTATAAACTATTAGTCCTCGATATTGACGGTACTCTAACAGACTCGGCCAAGAAAATTTCAAGAACCACCAAACGTGCGTTGAGACGTGCGCAAAATAAGGGTGTCAAGATTGTGTTGGCAAGTGGACGTCCTACGCCTGGTATCGTGCCAGTGGCTGAAGAGTTGGGATTCGCGGAGCATGGTGGATACATTCTTTCTTTCAATGGCGGAAAAATCATCGATTACAAGACTGGCAAAACAATCTTTGAAAGTGTGCTGCCGGGAGAGATGATTCCTATGCTTTACGAAGATTCCCAAGCAAACAATGTATCCATTATATCTTATGATGCGACGTCGGTGTTGACAGAGACTCCAGATGATGTGTATATCATCAAGGAGGCTAAACTCAACAAGATGCCGATCACCAAGGTGGAAAGCTTTATTGAGGCTGTGCAACATCCTGTCACAAAATGTCTGATGACAGGAGATGCGGAACATCTTGCGGAGGTGGAGCAGCGTGAAAAAAGCAAGTATGGCGAAAAATTGAGCATCTACCGTTCCGAGCCGTACTTTTTGGAGATAATGCCAAAAGGTATTGACAAAGCACAGTCGTTGCAGCGTCTTCTTGATCATCTAGGACTTACAAAGAATGAGATGATAGCCTGTGGTGATGGATTCAACGATTTGTCTATGATCAAGTTCGCAGGTCTTGGTGTGGCGATGAGCAATGCCCAGAAGATTGTGAAGAGGAATGCTGACTATATCACATTCACAAACGATGAGAATGGTGTCGCTCACGTGGTGGACAGATATATTCTTGGAAAAAAGAAACAGAGACAGCTTGAGTGGAAGAAAAATTTGCGTTTGTCTAACATTACAGCAAAACTGTATAAGTATACCCACCGTCTACAGCATAAATAAAGATCTGAACCCTTTAACTACTATTTTAGATATGAAGTTTTTTAGAAAATATGGTCTTTCATTGGTGGTGGCATTGTTTATCATGAACATGTGTATGATGCCGTCATCGAGTGTGCCGACAATATCATTGGGGGGCTGGATGCCAGACTTCTTGTGCCCTTTAGCTGATTTTGTCAAGGCTAATATTGATAAGTTTGCCCATTTCACCTTCTTTTTTGTCCTCAGTTTCGCTCTCTGCCACGATTTTTGGGTGCAAAAGGTTGATTTTTCGACTGGCAAAATGAAATTGTGGGGAATTGTGGTTCCGATGCTATATGGAGGTTTGATTGAGATTATGCAGGCTACACTTACTACCACTCGTTCGGGGGATATAGAGGATTTTTTCGCTGATACATTAGGGGCAGTTTGTGGATTTTTCTTTGCTAAGAAGTTTGTCCCGAAGTGGTTTGAAAGGGAAAATAATGGTGGTGCCAAGTGCAGTTAAATAAAGCTTCGCATCTATTTTTGTTTAAGAGATAAATTATATTCAGGCGGTGATTATTGATAATCACCGCCTTTTTTTCACTGCAAATTCTAGGGTGGGTGCAAAAGAATTTAAAATAAAAAAGACGGAACTGATTCCGTCTTCTCTTAGTTGCGGAGGCCCGACTCGAACGAACGACCTTTGGGTTATGAGCCCAACGAGCTACCGACTGCTCCACTCCGCGATCCAATCAACTCATTTCTGAATTGCAGTGCAAAGGTAGCGTTTTTCTGCTTTATAACAAACTTTTTGGGGTGTATTTTGCCAAGAAAAAATAAAAAGTTTTGCAATGTATTGTAAATCAGTTGATTGTTTGTTGGGCTATTTTTGGAGTATTTTACAACCCCAAAGATGGATTTTAGTGGCTTATTTAGGATCTGTTTAAATTTAGGTAAAATATGCTGTCCATCTTGCAAATAGAGATGAGGATCTCACAAAGGGTTCACGTATGACTGAAATAGACCCTTTCCCAAGTCAATCATTTCTATAATCGTAGGGGCAGGATTGAAACCTGCCCGCAATAGAAAATCTGTGAACTTTGTGTCTCTGTGGTTTTATTAAATTATGTGTCTCGTGCTTTAGCAGGAAGAAAAATGTCGATTTCGTCGGATTCATGTTTATTTAGCATATCGCATTTATAATTTTTAATTTCATGAAACAATACTCCATGTTTATGAAACGATTTTCCGTAGCTGTCTTTGTGTCATGACCTAACTTTGCATACACACTCGGGAAGATATTGTCCGTTTTGTTGAAGCGTAGGTTTTGACTGCATGGATATATTGAGTGAAAGAAATGAAATATTTGTAATGTTGATAGAATAAAAACAAAAGGATTATGGATAGAAAGTTACTTAATCTTTACGCAAGTTTGGCATTGCTTGGTTTTGGGGCTACAGCTTCAGCGGCAATCAGTCAGACTCCTGTAACGGGAAGCACTGACGGAGCAAAGAACATCTATAAATTCTTGTACGACAATTATGGCAAGAATACAGTTTCCGGTGTTCAGACAGGAGACATGGATGGTGCGTCTGCATTGAAGAATCAGAAGGATTTTGCTGCGGTAGTTGAGAAATCAGGTAAGCAACCGGCTCTTGTCGGTCTTGATCTTCTTATGCTCACAGGTGCGAAAGAGTCTGAATCTTGGTACCAAAGTTACACTGAGACTTGTATTTCACTGGCGAAAGAGCTTTATCAGAAGGGTGGTATTCCAGCGTTTACATGGCATTGGAAAGATCCGAGCCGTGAGACTGAGGAGCATAGCACTAAGGCAAAGTTTGATTTCCGTACTGCATTCAAATCTGGCACGACGGAATGGGACAAGGAGAGTGATGCATACAAGATAATGATCAAGGATATTGATGCTGTTTCTAAAGTTTTCCTAAGACTTCAGGAAGACGGTGTGGCATGCATCTGGCGTCCGCTTCATGAGGCATCTGGAGCTTGGTTCTGGTGGGGTATAGGCACTGCCGAGGAATATAAAGCTCTCTACAAGTTGATGTACGACAGAATGGTGAAGGAGAACGGTGTCAACAATTGTCTTTGGGTTTGGAACATCGAGAGACTCAACAAATCTCCTTACGATGAATCAGTGCTTGAGGCATCATGGTATCCCGGTGATGAGTATTGCGACTTCATCTCTGTGGATGTCTATAAGAGTGCAGGTGAACATGGTTCATTGTCTGGCTATTACAATAAGATTCAGGATCTGATGGGTTCAGACAAGATGATCGCACTTTCAGAGAATGGCCCAATTCCAGATGTTAAGAATATGCATGCCGACGGTGCTGTATGGAGCTGGTGGATGCCTTGGTATGACAGTTGGGGAGATGAAAAGTTTATCAGCCAAACTTCAAATTCTGTATGGAAGAGCAATATGGAGGATGAGCGTATCATCACTCTTGAGGACATGAAAGACTGGGGCACATACAAAGGAACGATTATTGTTGACGATCCATGTTCATTAAATACGTCGACTCATATCGAGGCAGAGTGTGCCGATTACAAAGGAGTAGAGGTAGGTTCTGAGGTTTGCTCAGGAGGAAAGGCAGTGTCGGTTCAGGATGCTGACGGATATCTTAATTTCGAGTTTGATATCCCTGCCGACGGTAATTACGACATCATCATTGGTGGAGCTATCCCTTACGATGCTGGCAAGGTGTGTGTTGTGAAATTGGCAGACGGCACAAGTGTAGAAGTCACTATCAATGAGAATGGAGCTCATAATGTGGGAACGTTCAAGCTAAAGGCAGGAAAGCAGACAATCTCGGTTGTCCCTGGATGGACATGGTGGGTAGTCGACTATATGGAGGTCAATCCTGCTGTCGTACAGGAGGTGAAACCATCTGGGATCACGGATTCTAAGGCAACTGCGTCGGCTCAGGCATTATACAGATTCTTGAATGAAAACTTTGGAAAGAACATCATTTCCGGATTCATGGCAGGAAGTATGGATGGTTCGGACGGAACATTTAAGAATCATGACGACTATAAGGTGGTTTACACAAAGAGTGGAAAATATCCAGCTCTTGGAGGTGTGGACTTCATGAATGCCACAGGACAGAGCGCGTATGGTGCTAATGCTTCGTGGTATACCGACTATACACAAAAGTCAATATCTCTTATGGAGGATTTGTGGGGTCTTGGCGGTATCCCTGCTTTCACATGGCACTGGCGTGATCCGTCATACGAGACAGATCAGTTCTATTCAAGACAAGAGGGTGGTCAACTAAAAGACGGAGATACAGATTTCGATTTCACTACAGCGATGAATGCTGATGGCACATGGAATGAAGAATCTACGATCTATAAGAATATGATTAAGGATATCGACGTGATTGCGGACTTTTTCCTTGATCTACAGAAGAAGGGAATCGCAGGTATTTTCCGTCCATTGCACGAGGCTTCAGGTGGTTGGTTCTGGTGGGGACGCCAGGGAGGAGCCAATTATGCAAAACTTTACCAGCTTATCCGTCATGAGATGGTAGACGTGAAGGGAGTCCACAATATGGTTTGGGTATGGAATCCTCAGAGTGTAGCAGACACAGACTGGAATCCAGGGGACGACATCTATGATGTGATTTCAATTGATATCTACAATGAAAAGTTCGACTACCAGTCAAATTATGTGGTATTCAACAATTTGAAGAAGATGTCAGGTTATAAGAAGCTTATTGCTTTGAGTGAGAACGGACCAGTAGTTGACGCAGATGCATGTATTGAGGATGAGGCGATGTGGAGCTGGATGATGCCATGGTATCAGAGTTGGGGAAGCAATTTCGCAGACCAGACATCAGAAGAGGAGTGGAAGAAAGTGATGAGTCACGATAAGGTGATAACACTTGATGAGATGCCAGGATGGGAAACTTATACATCAGTAGACCAGGTACAGTCGAAAAATAAAGTTGTCTTTTATCCTAATCCGGTGAAGGATAATTTGATGGTGGTAGCTGAGAAAGCAATTGTAAAAATTGTCGACATTGCTGGAAGCACAATCGCGTCATCATCAGTAAACGGACAGACATCAATTTCTACACAAGCGTGGGAAAAAGGGGTGTATACAGCGATTGTGATTTATGATCAAGGAGAGGAAGTTTTCAAGATAATAAAGTAAAAATTCTTGACATAAGGAGAAAAGCAAGGATAGAATGCAATTTCTATCCTTGCTTTTTTTATATTTGCATTAAATTTCAATAAAAATAGGCTCATGCGTAGATTCATTCATACAGTTATTGTATTATTTATTGCAACATTATCAGTTTTTGCAAAGCGAAATATTGCTCCGGGCGAGTGGCAGACGATACGCTCCTATAACGGGATAACAAGTATCATTCCTTCAAAAGAAAAAGTATATGTGGTAGCTAATGGTGGCATGTATATTTACGACAAGAAAACAAAGGATGTCAAGCCATTGTCCACGCTTGATGGACTGAGTGCATCGGCAATAGAAAAGGTTGAATATGTAGAGTCTACGAAAACATTGTTCATTATTCATTCCGATATGACAATCGATTTGGTTGTTGACGGTGTGACATTCAGTGATGAATCTATTAAGGATAGTGAGATAAGCGGAAAGAAAGTCAACAATCTGAAGGTTGACGGAGACAACATATATATATCTTTGGATGCGGGAATCGTTGTATACAACACTAAAAAGAAAGAGGTTCTCGACACTTATATTATAGGAGAAAAAGGTGAATATGAGGCTGTATATCAAACGATTGTTTTTGGGGGAGACATATATGCGTTGATGGCGGACAAGGATCATTGTACGAATAAAAAGTTGCGTATATGTAGAGATGGCAAAAATGCAAATGATTTTAGTGCTTGGGAGACTCTTGAATTGCCGGTGACATGTCCTGCAGATTCTGTTGAGGTAAAACAGTTGGATTGTTCGTCTGGCCATGTGCTTATTTTGACTACGGATGGATTGTATGCTCGTCTAGGAGACGGAACATGGGTAGATGTCAGTCCCAGAGGGATAGTTCCAGATGCCATACAGGTTTATAAGGATAGGTTGACGGCAAGAACAATTTGGCAGGTTATGGCATTCCATAAAGATAATCTTGGTGATATGAAATACCGAGAGTGTTGGTCGAATATAGCTGTTTACGATGTAGATGAGGATGTAGTGTGGCATGATAATGAAGGTCTGAGAATTGCGGATTTGTCTGTAGATGAATTGAAGGCAACTGTATCCGAACCAATTAAATTTGAAGGACCTAGTCAGAATGATTACTATTCTTTGGAGGTCGTGGATGGAGAGATTTATCTGACAGGAAATGATGGTTATAATACGCCTGTTGTGGTGGATTATTCAAAGGATGGAAAGTGGTATAATTTGAGAGATTTTTTGAAAGGAGACAGTCTCAGATTTTTCCGTTCGGGTCATGTCTTAGCTATAGATCCTAAAGACAAAAAACATATTATGGTGCCTACATGGTGGGGCGTTTACGAGTTTTATAATGACAGTCTTTTACGTATACATGACAAAGAAAATGCATCATTCTTTGAGACATCGGGTACAAACTGTTCTTATGTGGAGTGTGTGTGGTTTGATGAGGAAAACAATGTCATTGCCACTAATCCAAGCTCTACTGGCTACCTGCTTCATGCTATGAACGAGGATGGCGAATGGACAGCGTTGAGACATGACAATCTTTTAGGACAGAGGTATGCGCGCCGTCATCTTAAGACTAAATCCGGTATTGACATAGTTGTCTTTGAATATAAACCATGTGGACTTGGTTTTGTGAATATGAATGGAACGACTTTTGATGCTAGTGACGACAAGTCTAGATTGGTCAATTCATTCAAATATTTGGAAGATGGTGTGATGGAGGATTTCAAGCCGAACTATATCCTTAGTGTTGAGGAAGATCTTAAAGGAGATATTTGGATCGCTACTGATCAGGGACCGCTTGTCATGAAGAATGTCAAAGGTGTGTTCGACAGCAAGGAATCTTATATTCGTCCTAAAATCACACGTGAGGATGACAGCAGATACGCTGATTATTTGTTGGCTTCCGACAAGGTGAGAAAAATCCAGGTGGATGGAAAAAACAGAAAATGGATCGCTACAGAGGGTAACGGATTGTTTTTGGTGTCTGCTAGCGGTGATAAGATTCTAGAGAATTTCACAACCAAGAATTCTCCTTTGTCTTCAAATGCGGTGATGGATATCGTTTATGAAAAGGAGACGGGAGTGTTGTATATAATGACTGATATAGGTCTGTTGATGTATGCTACCGATTCTTCATTCCCTGAAGATGATTTCGACAATGTTACTGTATATCCAAATCCTGTTCGTGCGGATTATGATGGAGACGTTGAGATCAAGGGGTTGATGGATGAGAGTAATGTCAGAGTCACAGATCAGCGTGGAATGGTGATTGAAAACGGAATCAGCAAGGGTGGAACATACAGATTCTCTGCTCGCAGAAGTGATGGCTCTCGTCTGCCTACAGGCGTTTATAATATATTTGTCACTACAGCGGCTGATGACGAAGGTATGACTGAGACTAAACATTTGAAATTTGCAATTATCAGATAAAATGGAAAAACTTACATTGATAAAGGTAGGTGGAAAGATTGTAGAGGAAGCGTCTACACTCAAAAGCCTATTGGAACAGTTCTCCAAAATTCCAGGAAACAAAGTTTTGGTGCATGGCGGTGGACGTAGTGCCACACAGGTGGCTGGCCAGCTTGGTATCGAGACAAAGATGGTCGAGGGCCGACGTATCACTGATGAGGCTATGCTTAAGGTGGTGACTATGGTGTATGCTGGTCTTGTAAACAAAAATATTGTGGCTCAGCTTCAGGCTAATGGAATCAACTCCCTTGGATTGACGGGAGCCGATATCAATTACATGAGAAGCGACAAACGTAAGCCTAATCCGATTGATTATGGATTTGTGGGCGACGTGAAGGAGGTGAACACAGATATTCTAGCAGACCTTATCGCTCGTGGAATCGTTCCTGTGCTTTCTCCGATCACGCATGATGGCAAGGGTAATCTTTTGAACACTAATGCAGACACAATCGCTCAGGAGGCTGCCGTCGCTTTGGCAAAGAGATTCGATGTCTCTCTGATCTACTGCTTTGAAAAGGATGGTGTGTTGAAGGATGAAAACGACGATTCGTCGGTTATTCCATTGATCACAAAGTCTGATTTTGAGGCATATAAGGCAGACGGTACTATCAGTGGAGGTATGATTCCTAAACTTGACAATGCGTTTACTGCTATAAGCAAGGGAGTGAAGGAAGTGGTGATCACTTCCGCTAATCATATTCTAAGTGG
>JAEEGL014847063.1_pt1 | contig 24963 bp, 19 predicted proteins | sample 9134231 | NCBI WGS metagenome assembly JAEEGL01 (sample SAMN16246548, study PRJNA631951) | gut metagenome | biome: gut microbiome; feature: rumen; material: fiber-attached | host: Bos | place: Iran: Karaj | collected 2018-10 | reverse complement strand
TTAACAATGTCTTTGGTGGCGGCAATGCAGCGAAAGTCGTGGGTGATACCCGTGTCAACATTGCTGCGCTGTCTGAGGTCTATGTGGTGAAGCAGGTCGCGGTCGGTGAGGAGGTGGGCAGTTGCTACGCTCGCAACACTGATGGAACCTATAGTGCTGCCACCGGCACAGCTGTTGAAGGAACCACATACTACGAGAAAAAAGACGTCCTGGGTGTTGACATCCGAGGCAATGTCTATGGTGGAGGTAACAATGCTGAGGTGACAGGTGATTCAAAGGTAAAAATAGGAAAGAGAAATGAGGGCAATTAGTCCTCCTCTCTTGTCCCTCCGCCCTGCAAACACTATGCCCTCTATTCTAACTTAAAAAACCGCCAACATCAGAAACCAGAGGACAGGGACAAGCAGGGAGGGGAGGAGGTTCAGGGTCTTACAGTCCTTCAGACTCAGAAGGGCCAGACCGCTGGCCGTGATCATTAATCCACCGACAATCAGTAGTTCGGCCATTAGGGCATCACTGATGGCGGAACTGGACAACTGGGCGATGAGGTAGAAGAGACCCTGCCAGCAGAAGAGGACTGGGGCAGCAAGTACCATGCCGACACCATAGGTGGAGGCAAAGATGGTACTGCTGACAAAGTCCAGGGTAGCATTAGTGAAGAGCAGGGTATGGTCGCCTTTAAGAGCAGAAATGACAGGACCGAGCATCGACAGGGGACCGATGCAATAGAGTAGGATGGCCGTACTGAGTCCATCGCCCAGGCGAGCAGTGCCCTCACCCTTGGAGCGGCGATTCACGAACCGCTTGAAACGGCCGTCGAGGTCCATCCAGGTGCCCGCCACACCACCAACGGCCAGCGAGACGATGAAAAGAACGGGGTATTGACTCTCGCCGAAATGGGAGATGGTAGCATTCAACCCGATAGCCAGCGATGCCAAGCCTAAGGCATTATAGAGCACCGTTTTATATTTCTCTTTGATGCCTCGGTGCAGCCAAGCTCCTAAGAATGAACCCACGATAATAGCGCAGGTGTTCACAATCGTTCCTATCATATAATAAACTTTCTACTAATCGCTCGACCCTTGGTCGCTTGATAATTCAAGAACTCGTTTACTCGTCAACTTGTCAACTTTTTATATCTTTGTGGATGCAAAGTTAGGGGAAAAATCTCTAAATAGCACTAGGAAACGAAAAAAAGTTGAACTTTGAACTCCGAACTTTGAACTTTTTTGTATCTTTGCACCGCAAAACCCATATAAACTATGACTGAAGGCTACCTCGTACCCGACTATCACCAGCGCGTGAAGCGTTACTGCCAGACGCTGGACCTGAAGGATGACCCAGAACTCATCCGCCGTTATCGTCAGCTGCACAGCCCCGAAGGCTGCTGGCCCGAGATTCTGCGCGGCATCCGTGCTGTGGGAATCCTTGAAATGGAAATTTTTATCATCAGCTCGCGCCTCTTCATGATTGTAGAGACCCCATTGGATTTCGACTGGGACGAGGCCATGAGTCGGTTGGCCACCCTGCCGCGACAGGCTGAGTGGGAAGACGTAGTGGCAGTCTTCCAGCAATGTGCCCCAGGTGCCACTTCGGACCAAAAATGGCAACTGATGGATCGTATGTTTCACCTCTATCCCGAAATTCAATAGCCTATGCAATCCTATGATATCTTTATCAGCTACCGCAGAAAGGGTGGCGCCCAGTATGCCCGTATCCTTCAGTTGATGTTGATTCAACGAGGTTACAATGTCTTCCTGGACTACGACGAGTTGACTGACGGCAAATTTGGCGAACACATCATCAAGGCGATAAAACAAGCACCTATATTTATTATGGTGCTCTCGGCTGGTGCGCTGGAACGTTGTAAGAATGAGGACGACTGGGTGAGACAGGAAATCTTGTTGGCACTGGCAGAAGACAAGAAAATCATCCCTGTGAACCCCGACAGCACCTTTGATGGCGTACCCGCTGATATACCCGAAGGAATCAGTGAAGCCGCAGGGTCACATCAACATTCCGACATCAGTTTCGGACAGACGTTGGGCGTGACCATTGACTTCATGATAGAAAAGCGTATTGCCCCTGTGGTTGGAAAGCGTCAGGCCGCAGGACACGTGGACGCAGACTTCGATGCAGCCAAGGAATCGTTGCGCAAACAGGATGCACACAACCGCTTCATGAAACGGCTGGGAGTGATTGGTGTAATCATCGTTGCGCTCATTGTGCTCGGCACCTGTTGGAAGATCTGGAGCGACCGTCAGGTTCGACAGGCCCACGAGGCTCTGCGCACCGAACTCGAGAAGAAGTACCGTGACTTCGGGCTCTACCTCAACCAAAACCTGACAATGGAACAGATGCAGACCGTAGATGATATTCTCTCCAAGATGAAGCCTGTCATTCCAGACACCTTGTGGATGAGTCAGTTTGAATGTAGCCGTGGCCAGTGGTATGGTGTCTTTGGGCAAGATTGTCAGGAGGGCGAGCCTTCACTGCCGAAAACCGATATTACTTATGCCGACGTCTGCATGACTTTCCTCGATAGTCTGCGCAACATGACGAACATCGAGTTTGACTTGCCTTCGGCAGAAGAGTGGGAACGTGCAGCGCTTGGAGGTGGCGATGAACAGAAACCTTATGCCGTAAGTGATGAGGCAGACAAGGTCGCTTGGTACTCTGGAAATTCTGAAAACCGTCTGCATCCCAGCGACGGACAGCAGGGGCTAATGCCGAATCTTTTGGACCTCTATGATATGTGTGGCAATACTGCTGAACTCACCATCACACCCTTTGTGACTCCCAAAGGCGAAGTACTGTGGACTGCCTGTGGGGGCGACTTCCGTTCACCCGCAGAAGACGTCACCATCACCTCACGTCGCCCCGTCGACGGAGACACACCTTCTGATGCAGTCGGCTTCCGCCTCGTCTTGCGCAAAATGTATTAATTTAAAAGAAACACGATATGAAAAAGTTGGCTCTATTCTTACTTTCTGTTGGCTTTTGCATAACCTTGCAGGCCCAGGAACAAACTGCAGAGACATTAGAAATCCAAGCTGTCATTGATGCCTGCATTTCCATGCGCGATGCCGCAGCCGTCGGAGACACCGCAACCATTCGTCATTCTGCCCAGACCCTTCGAGATAACAAGGTGGATGAATTCAACAGCCTCCGTCTGCGCAGCGATTCAGATGCCTCCCTCAATGGACACTTGGTTTTCTCGGAATCCTTTGCAGACAGCCTTATTGCAGACAGTGCTGCTGCCTATCGTTCTGCCCAGCAGATGGCTCACGCTCGAACTGTTCGCGGACAGTATACCGACGGCTCCGTTCACGCCAAGACCTGTTTCGTCAAAGCCAACGGCACCGCCAAATACTCTTTCCCCTCCAAGGGACGTCAGGAACTGGCTGTCGTGGCGGAAGCAGGTGGCAGGGTGACCATGCGTATTCATGTCACCAACCGTGCCGGACTGGATGAGCGCCACGACGACACCCAAGCTGTCCACCAAGGACTTCCCCACCGCCGCGCCGTCTTCAACCTGCCCGAGGATCAGCGCAACACAGTAGAGCTCGAAGTCGTCAACTGCTGCGACAAAGACATCAGCTTCGTGGTCATTAGCAACTGACCCTCCTCGCCCTTTGCCTCAGCGTCAGTTTACACCTTATTATATATAATATGAAGTTTCGAAGTCTGCTTACTTTTTTTTCATTCGTCAGTCTGGCTTTCATCGCTTGTAATAAGGATGACAATTTGGACAGTGGTCCAATTGTCTTTCATGTGGATGTCGGAAATGTGGAAGCGTATAGTGCTACAGCCACAATAACTCACAACGGAACCAACCGTGATACTTACTATGGTTTTGCTGTTGAAGGAAAGGTCGATAATCCATTGGAAGAAATAAACCAGATGCTTAATTCTTCTAAAGCGCGGGAAGTATTGGAGACCCCACTGAATCAAAGGAAACGGGTCCTGAAAGTAAGTGGATTGTCGCCCAAACGTACTTTCACATACATTGTATTTGGACGTCAAGATGGTAAGCTATATGGAGAACCTGCTGTTGCAGAGTTTACTACTACAGGTAGTTCTGTCATAGCAACCGTAAATCCCAATTGGACAGTTAAAGACAAGGGACATACTGTTTATTCAGACAACGACTATACATTAATTAATGTAAAAGTGGAAGGTGAAGTTCAAGAAAGATTCTTTTTAGCCGTTTATGATGCGACCCTACCTAGCACATTTACCACCATTGAGGATTTCATTTTCTCTGCCATAGATGAGTTTTCCAAGTTGCAGAACTCTGACAACGATGATGACTTCTGGTTGGACGCATCTAAAATTCGTACAGAGAGTACGAATTTCTATCGTCATTTATCTCCAGGAGACTATGTTGCATACGCAATCGGACTAAACGCAGACGGAACACCAACTGGTCATTATGCTAAAAGCGAACCCTTTCATGTGGATAAGTATCCCTATGTAGACACGTATGCCGACTTGCTGGGTGATGACTGGTATTTCGAAGATGCCGATGAAAAAATGTATTTTGTTACGTTAAAGGAAAAAGTGCAAAATCGTTCTTTCGTGATGACTGGTTGGGGAAATTACAAGCAATTTGACATAGTCGTCAATTACAATCGCAATACAGGAGCACTCAGCATCTCATATCAACGTATTACGGACGGCGATATAACACTCAATTTCAGCAGTGGTGACCAAACAGGTACGGTGTATCTCGTAGGAGCATATTATAATGCAGAAGACAAACTCCGTGGGACATCTCAGAGTCATACCATAACGAAAGGAACATTGAATGAAAACGGAGAATATACCTTCGAAACTGGTTTTAGCATGACACTGGATGATGGTTCTAAAGCAACTAAACTTGGTATGATGTTTGTCATTCGTCAGAATGGCAGCAATAAAACAGGCTTTGCCCGTATGATGTTCCCATTTGAATTAAAGAAACGATAATGGTAATGATACATAAAGAACGAATATATATTCTCGTTTGGATGTTATTCATAACATCTAATATAGCCATAGCACAGCCTACGCCTAAAGAACAAGAAGCTCTACGCAAGAAGCGACTTAACAAGGTGGAGTTCTACCACATGGGCGTAGGATTAGAAACTGGTATTAGCCACAATTTTGTTTTTGGTCCCGTTATATATGGCGGTATAGGCTCTTTTAGGAATCTTATTAATGCGGACATAGGTTTAAAACTACTCTGGACCAATCCCGCTGGTTCGTCCTCCAAAGAACGCATCTCACATCTACATTTGCCTATTTTTGCGCATTTATCTCTTAATCTTCTTCGCTGGCAGAATGGAAGTGCATACATTGGGGGAGAATTTGACTATCATTTGTATCTTAATGCAACGCATCATCTTCCAACAGGAGGCAGCATTTCGGATAAAGACTTGTCGCATAGTTATGCTTCAGTAGGTCCTCGGCTGGGTGTGCGGTTTAACCGATGGAATATTCAGGTTTTTTATGAATGGGACTTGTCACCGGCGTTTGAACAAAAATATGTTTATGAGTCATCAGATTATAACTATGATGCTTTGCACGACGCCCTCTTCAACCGTTCACGCTTTGGTTTAAGCGTATCCTATGTGTTTCCCTTTTAATATGCCATACTCTTAAGCCTATGAAACGATTAAACATCATATTATTATTTTCTATCGCTTTAGCTTCCTGTCAGAAGGACTTCAACGAACTTACTGACAGCAACCAACGTCAGATAACTTTTACGTTTGAATTAAGCCATTTATTCGACGAGGTTCTTGTAGAACATTCAGGAACCTATTCTTTAGGATCTAACTATAATTTGGATGGAAACCACCTACTACGTGTTACCTCTTATTGCTATGACTCTTCTGATTCGCTGCTACAAAGCCACACATTACTCTGTACCGACCTCATTGCAGCAAACCAGTCATTTCGCCATTTAGATAAGAATATTAGCTACCACTTTGTGTTTGTTGCAGACGTTGTTAAGTCCGACCCGGACGTGGATTATTATGAAACTTGGTATCAAATGGACACACGCAACTACCAACGTTTTTATTTCTTCTCCGACAGCCGTAGCAAGCAGGCTGAATATGATGTTATGCAGTTTGCGTCACTCATAGCCCAACCTGAAAATCAAACTTTAAACATATCTTTTGAGCCCATGACTTATAATGGATACTTTTTACTTACTAATGCCAATAAGTCAGATCGTATCACAGGTTTCGCGGGTTATGTCAATGCCTTCCAAATGAGTTCGAAAAGTTGGCAGCGACGCACTTCATTGGCATATGAGTTTACACACTATCGCCCGAGCGCCCAAACCTTGACTCAACCGCTTAATTTCTGTTATGCAGATAGCGTGGTTTATGTTAAGGTTCGCTCTACCACCCTTACCGGCACAGATTCTGTTATTGTCAATGTGCCTAACGTTGAGCGTCGTCCCTTTGTACTCACCATAGACTGTGAATCCATGCAAATGACAGATTGTAAATTCTACTAAAACCAGGAGTATTATGAAGAAGACTCTATCCATTATATTATTTGCACTATCGGTATCATTTGTTTCCTGCGACCACGAGTCAGAAGGCATATACACGGATGATACTACAGAACCTGTTCTGCTCTATGATTACTACGTCGATGAATATGGTAACGAGGGTGTTGTTGTCTTCATGTCAGCATCATCAAGAACTTACTACATAGTGCTTTCCAGTGACGAATCTTTTCAGTCATGGGGCCCCATGGGAGAACAAATATATGCAGTAGATAGTGTGCGAAAATCCAACCTGTCTACTGCATCTTATGGAGTGGCCATGCATCAAACGATGAAGGCAAGGAGAATCAATCGTTATCCAGCACAAGCATGGTGCGATATGAAGAACCAAAAGGAGGATTATTCTCGAGGAGGCAGTTGGAGATTGCCGACACATTATGAATGGACGCTTATTTTAGGAGCAAAAGGTGCCAAAGTAAACAACATTAATACTGCGATGTTGAATATAGGCGGAACGCCACTTAATGAGGATTTCAAGTACTGGTGTTGTGATGAAGACTATGAGGGACATATCAAGATAACTGATGTAACCTCAGATTACGATAGTCAGAACCGGGCTGTCATCACATCGCCCCTGCGAACAACTTTCAGCACCAAGGAACGTTGGCTGAAAAAGAATAAGTATTATGTACGTGCCATCAAATACATCTACTATGAAGATTAATTTTCGCAAGATACTTGTTTGTTTGGCATTCATGCTATCGCTGCATAGTGCAAACATTCACGCTCAAGAGGGTGAACCGTATGTTATTCGTCCTCTAAAGTCATCTGTTAGACATCCTTTTCTGTTTGATGTCTATGTTTATGGTTCGGGAAGTTATAAAAGCCATGGAAACCTGTGGACTGCATCAAATTATCTTTATGGCACAAAGCATGTTTATGACACCTTCGCTGATATTGGAATTGAAGCAGAAACCTATAATGTTTCATGGTTAAAATTTGGAGCCTCTCTTGGCTATAAATATGAACGGTATGCTTATAATGGAGGTTTCTCTACAAGTGAGGGGGTGTTCTCCCACTGGTTGAGTATAGACCTTAATACCAGCGTTCATATGGGTGGTTTTTTTACCAAGGCGGGAATCGTTTCAGACCTTTTTCTTAGTAGCAAAATGAAGAGCAGCGATTCTTTCAGCTACGAAGGTCTTAATAGTGGTTGCTTTAATAATGCCAGTTTCGCTCTATATTTTGGAATGGGATTCACGGTGAATCGAGTAAAGATAGAGGGGCGTATTGGTCATTATTTTGTGCCCCAGCTCAATCCCAATAAAATCGCATATTACAACCTTAATAAAAGCTACGTCTCTGGATTATACTGGGAAGCGAGGATTGCCTATCGCATCTTCACCTCAGGTAAACACTATAATAGTTCTGACAGACTTGAATAAACTTCAACATTATGACACGATATATCTTATTATTCTTTTTCAGTCTTCTGTTGCCACAATATGTGACAGCTCAGACCGACAGTACCTACCAGCAGCCGTTGCCGTCCTTGACAAGTAACTACTATAACGACATCACGTTTTTGAATCAAAACTATAATTATGAATTGTTAAACAAAAAACGTGCGTTGAAATCAAGGAGTAATTCTATTCTTACTATTGGTGTGGTTGCTGCTGTGGGATCTGTCATGGTAATTAGTTTCATTGGAGAAAAAAATGGTTGGTCAACTTTCGCAACAATATCAACCGGTACGGTTGTTGCTGGCGGAATAATCGTACCTACTGTTATTTGGAGTAATCATGTAAGGAAAAAAGCCAATCTCATCCAAGTTGAAACAGCTTATTTGTTGCCAATAGGTAAACATTCAGAACTGGGTACGGCAGTGTTCTCGTATGGAGAACGGTTTGAAGACAAAGCAATAGGTATCGGATTTAAAACAACATTCTGACTATGACGAAAAAAGTATCGGTACTAATACTGGCCTTTATGGTAGGGTGTTATGTGTTGGCTCAACCGGATGATAGCCGTTCGCGTGCGGAACAACTCTTAACCACTATTCGCAGTTCAAAGCATCTGGCCATTCAGGATGAGTTGAATGAGTTGCTTACAATTTATCGGAGACAATACTCTGAAACGAGTCCACAATATGGCGAAGCGCTGATGTGGGCCGCTATGGCCTGTTCAGAGTATGGCGACAATAAACAGGGGCAAGAACTATTGAAAAGAAGTGATGCTCTTTTCAAGCAATATGGTCGTGGAGCATTCGAAGGACGAGACACCATACAGCAGATATTCCATTTGGATTTGCAATCACGAATACTCTATAATTCAGGTGCAGATTATCGTGCGTTGCAGGAGGCCAAGCGTTCCCTACACTTAAAAGAATTACATTTTGGCAAGCAGAGTGAACCTTATCTAAACGAACTTCTCAACCTGTCAAGGCTATACGGAGAACGATTAAAATATAAGAAATCTACTCAATTCCATAATGCAGGGTATAACTCTTATGTAGAACTTATCAAACGCGAGTTCTGTTCGACCAGTGAGTCTGAACGCAGTCTCTACTGGGAAAAAGCTATCAAATATATCAATCAGACCATAAAACTCGCCCATAAATCTGGGGTTAGAAGTCAACGAGGCGGTAGCCAATCTGTGGCCGCTGCAGCCTATAATGCCTTATTACTCTCAAAGGGTTTGCTGCTCAATACAACTATCGGTTTCGAGAATTTCATCATGAGTAGTGGAAATGAAGTGGCAATAAGAAATCTACAGTTAAAGAAACAGCTAACTGACCAACAGGCAAAGCAGGAAGAGATAGACTCTTTGGACTATGTTATCCTCCGTGCTTTGCAAGCACAAGGCAAAAGTTTCCAGCTTCCTCATCTATCTATTAGTTGGAAGGATGTATCAAACCACCTTACAGACAAAGATCTTGCTATTGAGTTCTATAGGACGATTGATAACAATTACGGAGCCATTCTCTTGAAACGTGCTTGGAAATCTCCTCGGGTGGTACGACTTAAGAATTTTGTAAACACAGAAAAGGGGTATTTGCCATTGACAGAAGCTCTGAATGTTGTAACGTTAGCTGTCGACTCCATAACTTTGACAAAGTCTCAATTGTTATGGAACCTCAGTAAAGCCATTTGGACCGATGATATAGTGAAACATTTTCCTCCTCATGGTGAAGGACGCGTGTTCTTCGCGGCCGATGGCGAATTATTGATGACTGGTATCGAATATCTCCCATTTGTCCGACCTAACGATGATGGCTCGTTTGCCTGCGTATCAGATCTCTACAATTTGTATCGTCTTTCATCAACCCGTGAGTTGGCAATTCGTAATATGAGGACTGACAGCCGTGATGTTGCCGTTTATGGTGGCTTACGTTATGATATGTACACAGATGAGTTATTGGCAGATGCAAAGAAATACCATTCTACAAGTTCATCAGATCTCGCTTATGTTCCCTCTTTGCAGCGTGCAGTGCGTTCTGCTGAAAATGGGATACCATATCTTGTAGGCACGAAGAAAGAAGTTGATAGTATCGTCTCTACCATTAATAGTTCAACCAATCAAACGCTGTCTGCACAGGCTTATGAAGAAGAACAAGGAACTGAAGCATCCTTTAAATATCTAAGTGGACGTGGTCTTAAAGTTATTCATGTAGCTACACATGGTTTCTTCTATGATGACAATGATGAAACCTTCTCAAGGTTCAATTTGGGACAACATCCATTAGTTCGTAGCGGTCTGTTTTTCTCTGGGGCTGACAATAAATGGTTGGGCGATAGCATCCCAAATGGCGTTGAGGATGGTTTCTTGACTTCGCTTGAGATTTCGAATCTCGATTTTCGAGGGTTAGATCTTATTGTCCTTAGTGCTTGCGAAACGGGTAAGGGCAATATCACTGGTGATGGCGTCTTCGGCTTGCAACGCGGTTTCAAGATGGCTAGTGCCAATAGTATTCTTATGTCATTCTGGAAGGTGGATGATGAGGCAACGTGCTTACTGATGACGGAGTTCTACAAGAATTGGATGGGAGGAGCGACGAAGCACGATGCGCTGGAAATGGCGAAACAGACGGTGCGCAGCCACACTGAAAACGGATGGGATAACCCGAAGTACTGGGCGGCATTTATATTGTTGGACGCTTTAGACTAGGAGGTATTGATCATGAAGGGCCTTGTATTTACTATAATTTGTTTCTTAAGCACATTGGTTCCTGATGCGCAGCTATATCATAGTCCTTCAGAAATACTTTCAGATAGTGTAGTGAGGATTCGTTATAAGCAGGTCGTCAATGAACTATTCAAGGAAGATGAACTGTTTGTTTTATTTTATTTGAATTTGGCGTTGGTTGTTGATCCTACTCAGGACACCCAAATAGTTGAGACAATAACGACTGATAATCCTTGGGAGTCATTAACGAAATTTCTGCAAGGAAAAAGCAATATATACTTTTGTCCTTCTGGTAGTCAATTGAATAGAGCGATAGAGTATATGCCTTGCCCATTAGATCAGGATATTCTAATGTCAGACCGTTACGGCATGTATCGATTATCCTCGCCAGAGGAATTGTTTAAGAATCGCGGAGAGAGTTTCCGACAAAGTAAACATAAGGCAGTGGTCTTTGGTGGGCTTAAATATGATGAAATGTCAGGACATCAGGTAGATAATCTGTTGGCATTTAGAGGTCAAAGGGAGGCTGTTAATGGCTATGAGTATTTAAGGTCAACATATGAAGAGGCCATTTACATTGATTCTATTTTCAGAAAGAATGGAATTGAAACAGCCCTGTTGACAGGGGAAAATGGTACTGAAGATAGTTTTGCGCAAATTCCCAGTAGTCATGCAGACATTTTGCATATAGCAAGTCATGGGGAATATAACCCAGATAAAGATAATCTTGAATCATCGTCTCTTCAAGAATGGATGATGTCACATTCATGGTTAGCTCTTTCTGGTGCAGACAATGATGCTGCTAATGGTAGAAACGACGGTAAGCTAACAGCTTATGAAATATCGCAAACGGATCTGACAGGAGTTAATCTTGTAGTTCTTTCTGCCTGTGATACGGGCTTAGGAGATGTCAAAGAGAATGATGTCTATGGTCTTTTGAGAGGTTTTAAAGATGCTGGGGCCGGTACACTCATGGTCTCATTATCAGAGGTGAGCGATACCGTTACATCCCTACTGATGAAGCGATTCTATGAAAATCTTTTTCGGGGAGATAATCCCCGAAGAGCCTTAGAAAATGCTCAAAGGTATATTCGTCTATATGGAAGAGGGCAGTTTAATGCCCCAGATTATTGGGCGGCATTTATTTTAGTTGATGATTTAGATAGGAATTTAGGGTTAAATGTGTCGGCTAATGAAAAGAATTTTTTTATGGAACAAATATTAAGGAGCAAGGACATATATGATACCGACTTTTTATTTCCAGAATGGTCTAAGATAAAAAAGTGCCTAAAAAAAGATGAGGCGGTTGTCCGTTTCTGCCCTTATTTGGCAAATAGTTTGGCACATTTTGTGGCTCTCATAGGTACTCAGAATGCAGAAAGATGCCAAGTGGTGAGATTATTTACCATAAACAAAGATGGAATGCTTTATAATGGGCGTGATCTGCAAGAAATAGGAATAAGGACAATATTTGATCGCTTTCAACCTTATAATAGGGGAAAACAATCCGTGGTGTTTAGTGCTTGTCTTGATTCACTTATTGGTGTCCCACTTATTTCTCATCTTCATGAAAACACAACGGTTTTCTTTCAACCAGCGGGGTTCTTAAATGAGTTCCCGTTGGAAAATCTACCATGCTTATGGGGACGGTTTCAGATGCGCCGACTCACTTCTATGAATGTCTTATTTGATAGAAAGTCGAGAAAACGCCCTCGTTTTTCTAATGTGGCTATTTTTGGTGGAATTTCTTATAATGCCCCGCTAGATAGTTTTAAATACAGTGATGTAAACCCTTTGTATGAGTTGTTAAAACTACGTCTTGGAGCGTCTTTGAGTTATTTAGATTGCTCGGAAATCGACAGTATAATGTCTTCTCTTATAAGTCTAAATAGTCTAAATATTATATCCTATAAAGGAGCGAGCGGAACGGAAACTGCTTTTAGGAATCTTTCTCATAGCCCCCATTCAATAATTCATATTCTTACACATAATTATTATGGCCTTCCTAATGGTATTAGCCATATTTCCATAAAGGACAGAATGTTAAATAATAGCATTCTATTCTGGGCTGGATTTAATAACATACAACCAAATTCACCTGTTGAAAATGATGGAGTTTCTTTGGGGGCAGAAATATCTAGGATGGACTTAAAAGGAACCCATTTGCTTACTTTTTCAAACTCAATTGAAACAATTTGGCCTTCAGATCTGGCATACTGGGTTAGAGATAATCCTTGGTCTTTAATAACAGCATTTAAGGAAGGTGGAGTTGAGTCCTTATTATGTGCCTGTTGGTCTCCATCTGATCAAGCTGCGATGCGTTTTATGACTCTTTTTTATAAATACCTTGTTGATGGTTATCCCATGACAGAAGCCATACAAAAAGTACGTAATAATATGTTGAATAGAAATGATGGAACTGATGATCTTATATGGAGAGACTGGGCCGCCTTCATCCTACTTGATGCATTGGATTAAGAGTTTAATCATAGATAAGATTTCTGAACCTATATAATAATACACGCGTATGCGCAAACTACTTTTATTATTTGTGATGGCCCTGTCTACCGCCGCTTTCGGTCAGGATGCCGGTGCCCTTTTTCAGCAGGCGGAGGCGGCTGTGAAGAATGAGAACTATAGCGGGGCGCTGGAGCTGTATTTGAAGGCCTATGAGGTATATGTCAAGGCAGGGCAGGCTGAGACGGCAGAGGCCGCTACCTGTCAGCACAAGGCAGGCTATGTATGCAACTTCCTTCAACGTCCGGCCGAAGGACGCACTTACACCCAGCGGGCGTTGGAATTGCGCAAGAAACTGTTTGGCGAGAAGAGCGTGGATTACATCAATTCCCTCAACAACCTTTCATTGGCCTACAGTATGGAAGAAAACTGGACGCAGGCCATCGCGTTGCAGACACGTGCCGTGGAGTTGTGCGAACAGATGCAGCAACAACCCGATAACTATGGGATGGTGGCGATGAACCTCGGTCGGTACTACTATATCACGAACAAGTTCGCCGAAGCGGCTGCTGCCTTCGAGAAGGCGTTGCCGCATATCGACAAGGAGGGTGAACTCTATGAGAAACTGCTCACGTGGTTGGGCATGTGCTACACCGAAACGAAGGACTACGAGAACCAACGGCGAATGATGGACCTCATGGAGGAGCATAATCAGCGGGAGCTGGCGAAACCTTGCGAGGAAGCCCAATGTATGCTGGAACGTGCTCAATACTATTCCTCTAAGGGCGATGCGGCTCACGCCAAGGAGTGGTTCTTAAAGACATTGGAACAGCCGTTGGATGCGGCATCGAAGGCGCAGGTGATGGAGGCGTACGCACGACATCTGGGCGACATCCGTGACTTCCTGGCCAGTGCAGAATACTATCATGGAGCAGCGGCGCTGATTCGCGAGGTGCAGGGCGAGACAGAGAAATTTCGCGAGCTGAAGTACCGCGCCGCCTTGTATGAATACTTGGGCAAAAGTTATGAAAAGTCTATCAGCAGTTTCCAACCATTGATAGCGCATTATCGCTCTCAGAATACTCCCGAATCCCGGAAGGCGCTGGCCCAGTGCCTGAAGGGTGCCGGAAATGCAGCCAATGCCGCCCGGGACTATGCTACGGTCATCAATTTCAGGCACCAACTGGTGAGCCTGTATGAGGCCACAGATACTGCTACGATAGAATATCCAAAGGCTATCCTGCAATTGGCTACGTCGGAGAAATTTGCCAAGGACTATGATATTTCCATTGAGCATCATCGACAGGCAATGCGCATCTTCGAACAGCGCGGATTGGCACAGGAATACAGTGAGGCCGCGGCTTCTTTGAACATGTGTTTCCTCTACGCTCGCCGACGCAGTGAATTCGTAGACATCCGTTCCGATGTTTCGCAGGCCTTGCGTGAGGCAAGGGCAGACAGTCTGATAGCCGAAGTGTCTGGCGGATTGAAGATGACCCGCGAGTATTTGGGCAAACAGGTGTATGCTCACTCGCTGGCAACACTTGCAGGGTGCTACCGAATGAAAGGCGACCACGTCAGCGAGATATCCTATTACAGACAATATGTCGATGCACTTCGTGAGGCTGTCCGCGAAGGATTCCGCATGCAGAGCGAGGCCGAACGCGAGGTGTTCTGGTCCAGGGAACCGAATACTATCGGTGAGGTCTTGGAACTGCTGGCAAAAGACGGAGAACTGCAGGCACCTCAGCGCGACAGCCTGGCCGCAATCGTCTATGACTTGGAGCTGTTGTCCAAAGGCATCCTGCTCAATTCGTCGATAGAATTCGAGAATGTGCTCAAAGGGTATGGCAACCAGCACTTGTCGGACATCTATGCACAGACAAAGGCTAACGAGGCCGAAATCACCCGGCTGCGTGGTAATATCTCCTCCGATGCCGATATGCAGCGTATCCTTACCCTGACGCAGCAGAATCAGGCATTGCAGCTGGAGCTGTACCGCGGTTGTGCAGAGTATAAGGATTTTACGAACTACATCTCCTATGGTTGGCAGCAGGTGCACAGTGCCCTGAAGGACGGGGATCTTGCCGTAGAATTCGCTTTCGCCAAAGGCGGGGTGTTCGACCGCGATAAGTTCTTCTATGCCATTATCCTGTCCACTCAGCTTTCTAACCCTGTGGCCGTCCGTATCTGTTCGCTCGAAGAACTGAAAGCCCTCACCGGCAGCGATCAGCAGTTCCTCCAGCCCGGAAATCCGATATGGGGTCAGCTTGCCAGCTATCTTTCAGGTGTGCGCCGCATCTATTTCTCTGCCGATGGACCACTGAACAGCACAGGTATAGAATACCTACTGTTCAACGGAAAACCCTTATCCGAGCAATTTGAGGTCTATCGCCTCTCTTCGACTAAGGAGCTATGCCGCAGCTGGCAGCACGTAGCGACGAAGAAAGTTGCACTCTTTGGTGACATTGATTACGATGAGGAACCAGAGCTTTCGACAAAGCCACAAAGCGAGACACGTGCTCAGATTGATGGTGACTTTACGCCGCTTCAGAACACTCGTCCTGAAGTAGAGGGCATAGCCGCCCTGCTGAAAGACAGGGGTATCAGCGATGTACAGCTGCTGGTGGAGACCGAAGCCAGTGAAGATGCCTTCCAGAGGTTGAGTCCTGAAACAAACATCTTGCATGTGGCCACCCACGGCCGTTTCATCGATGTGAAAGGTGCATCGGATTTGCAGTCCATGCAGAACAGTCAGCTGGCTTTCGCTGGTGCCAACCTCGGTGGGGTGGGAGAGGCCGACGGATTAGTCACTGCTGCAGAGGTGGCACACATGAACCTCCGACAATGTGACCTCGCCGTACTTTCGGCATGCGAGACGGCGTTGGGTAAACTGGGAGGCGACGGCGTTTTCGGCCTGCAACGTGGTTTCAAGAATGCTGGCGTCAGGTCCTTGCTGATGAGTCTCCGCAATGTGAGTGATGCTTCCACCGCCCAGCTGATGGTTACTTTCTATCGCTATCTGTTGGAGGGTAAGACAAAACGTGAAGCTTTAGTGAAGGCACAAGAGGAATTGCGCCAACAGCCAGGCTTTTCAGACCCGAAATACTGGGCTGCATTCATCCTCCTCGATGCATTAGAGTAGTTTTTTGCCGTTTTTTGTACCAAATAACGAAAAAACTTTCAACTTTTACTCTCAGCTTTCAAAATTTTCGTAACTTTGTCCCCTGAAAAGTAAAAATAACACCTTATTAGACTATGTTCACAACTGTTTTAGACTGTTGCCAACCCGCTATTCAGGCGGCTAAGTGTGATGCTTCGTCTTCTACAAACTGTAAGGACGTGCTGATTATTCTCATCATTTGTGCTACGGTATTGCTCATCGCCACCCTGTACATTGTTCTGTTCTTCGTATGGAAGCGACGGGGCATGGTAAAACCGAAACCAGACAATACTGGTGGCCCCCAAAATGTTAAGCAGAAAAAGACGCCCGAGGAGATAGAACGCGACGATCGGAAGAAGGCTTGGGAAAGCATCCAGCGCGAAAGACTGAACTTCCTGCGTGACCTTGCCTATGAGGACCTGAAGGAGAAGAAGGTGAAGGCCGTCGGATCCGATGAAGTGAAGAAGTATCTTGAAGCCTTGGAGAAAGCAGAGAACGAACTGAAAGCCCCCGAAAAATAATGGTCTGTTCATTGATAACCTGTAAACCGTAAACAGAAAAGATGGCCCTCAACAGAAAACAGCATCGCCGTCTCTCGTTGCGTTTCGACCGAGTACTGTCCCACAACCTGATGGAACAGTTTGGCGTGCTTCTCGTGACGCTCTTCGTAACCTTCTGGCTGTCGTATTTCCTGTTGTCACTCTCCGGCAGCGACTGGCAGACGTTCTGCGACGAACATGGACTGAAGCGGTGGCTGCTGCCCCTGTATCTGCTCATCGACACCAACGCCCTGAACAACCTCTATATCGATGGTAATGTCCACGGATGGATGCTCATTGCCAGCAGTCTCATCTACGTCTTCGGCGTCTTTATCTTCCAGGGAATGATCATCTCCGTGATGACCAATTTCATCGTCCGGCGTGTCGACGAGCATCAGGGAGGACACATCCATTACCTGATCTCAGGACATTATGTAATCATGGGCTACGATGATATGGTGCCCTCCATCATCTCTCATATCTTTGAGAAGGACAAAGATGCATACGTCCTGTTGCTGACAGCCGCCGAGGCAATGAAGGTGCACGAACGATTGCGTCGCACCTTCAGGGAAAAGGACTTGCAACGCGTCATCATCAACTACGGCCACCGGATGTCGAAAGATTATTACTCCGACATCTTTCTCGAGAACGCACAGGAGATTTTTATCGTAGGACTGCGTCAGTTGCCTGCACACGATGCCATCAATGTGGAGTGCGTAGACAGCATCTGCAACTACCTCAAGCCTTTCCGCGGAAAGACCCTGCCCAGCCGTATCACATGCGTATTCGAGGACTTGGACACCTATGCGGCATTCAAGACATCAGAGATTTTCAATGAAGTGCGTGACCTCGGCATAGAATTCGTACCTTATAATTTCTATGCGGGCTGGGCCAAGCAGGTGTTTGTCCAACGTCAGCACCGCGACCTCGATGGTCCTGAAACGGTGGTCAACTATCCGGCGGTCTATGGACAGGGCATTACCTACGAAGACCCGCGACGTGTACATCTTGTATTTATCGGTACCTCGAATTTCTCGGTGGCCTTCGCGATGGAAGCAGCCCACGTGCTGCACTTCCCGAACTTCAAGCGCGACCATAATCTGCGTACCCTCATCACCTTCATCGACCTCCATGCAGATGTCGAGAAGGACCTCTTCATCACCCGCAACCGACATTTCTTCGAAGTTCAGTCCTACTACTATCGTGACCTCACGCGAGATGCAGAATCCGAAAGCCGGGAGCGCTTAGAACCCACCTTCTTCAACCGCAAAAACGGATATGATGAGGAGCACGATGCGAACTTCCTCGACGTAGAATTCGAGTTCATCAAGGGCGACGTCTTCTCCCAGCGTGTGCAGCGCGAGATCCGTACTTGGGCCCAAGATCGTGAGGGCCGGTACCTCTCCATCTTCCTCGCCATGGCCGATCAGCGCAGCAACTTCGCAATGGGTATGAACATGCCGGATGAGGTCTATGACAACGAGATTCCCATCTTCATCCGTCAGGATCGCTCAGACAACTTCGTCACCAACCTGCGCAATGCCGACCGCAAGAAGACGTTCACTTACTACAACACAAAGGACGCCGCTTTCGACCGCCCGCAACGTTATCAGCGCTACGCTCATATCTATCCCTTCGGTATGAACGAGATGGGATTCAGCGCCGACGACCGTTCCTTGCGTAGCGCCAAACTCATCAACTACCTCTACGAGACGGCCAATTACGATGTCTATGAGTTCAAGACCATCATGGAACTCGAAGAAATAGATCCTGCAATCATCTGGGCAGATGCCGAGGAGTACTGGCGCAAACTCACCGTGGCGCTGAAGTGGTCCAACCTCTATTGTGCCTACAATATTCCGACAAAACTGGCATGTCTTCGTGCAATGCGAGGAATGGCAATCGAAAATACCACCCTCGACACAGAGTCGCTCTCACAACTGGAAATCAATCGCATGGCCTGTGTGGAGCACAATCGCTGGAACGTAGAGAAACTGCTCATGGGATACCGCAAGGCCCGTCCCGAGGAGGATAAATACATCCAAGGTAAAGATTTCGCCCAGAACAAGAAACTCTTCATCCACCACGACCTGCGACCCTTCAAGGAACTCGACGAAGTGTGGAAACTTGACAAGGAAATATCCAGCCACATCCCCTGGATTGTAAGCATGACCAGATAAATGATGACTGATTACGATATTGTACAAGGACTCATCAGCCGCGATGAACGAGTGACACGCGAATTCTTCTTCCAGCGCTGTCGCCCACTCTTCATGAGCATCATCCAGCAGGTGTTCCCCTACGATGTGGACTACGACGAAGTCGTCAATGAACTATACCTTTATCTACTGGCCGACGATGGTGCCCGCCTGCGCAGCTTCGGCTTCCGATGCTCACTCTATCAGTGGATAAAGGTCATCGCCATCAGATATCTCATAAAAAAACGCGACCGACTGATAGAAAATGCCAGTCAGGAGACTCTTTACATCGAACGCGCATCGGAAAGTGAGTCTGCAATGATGGCACGTAGCGACGTGGAACGCCTCTTCAGTCTCATGCCCAACCAGCGTTACGTACATGTCATCCGCCGACTGGTACTCGAGGAACAGAAGCCCGAGCAGCTGGCCGAGGAGATGAACATCACCGCTGCCAACCTCTACAACATCCGCCGTCGTGCTATGGCACAGCTCACCCGTGTCGCACTTCAGGATGTCCACCGTACCCGTTAATTCCTATATTCCACGACCCCACAATGAAATTGCAATGGCTCACAGACGAACAGCTTGCATCCTTCCTCGATTGTAGTACGAACGAGGAAGGAATGCGACGCGTATTGCAGTCATTGCAGACCGATGCCACCCTGCGCGAGGCTCTCACCGTAGCCCTACAGTCGGATGAAGACGCACAGTATAAGTCCTCTTCCATATCCACCCTCCACCCTCAACCTTCAGCCCTCCCCCTTATACCTCTGCTTCGCTTGGCGGCAGATAAAGGCGAACTACCAGCAGCGGCCGACATCCTCCAGACTCGCAACCTCTGTGGCTGGCTGTGTGAACTTTATATCCTTCGTCGCAGAGGCCTCGATATCGACCCGAAACAACTGCTCACGACGGCTGTCGATAATGGATGGCTACGCCCTGAGGGCACACCGTTGCACGCGATAGGCCAGCTTCTGGCCCACCAGGGACAGCTCGTCACCCATACCTACGATGCTACCCTCGATGACATTGCCTGTGCCCTCGCCCTCGACAACGACCTCATCGTCTGCGTTGACAGCGATAAGCTTCACCCGGGACAGCCCGATGAAGAAGATGCTCCTAACCACGCGCTCGTTGTCACGGGTCTCGACCTGGCAGCCGAGACCATCACCCTCTACGATCCCGCAGAGCCTGCCGCAGATTCCACAACGCAAATGCCGTCAACGGATGATAGTTCCTCGTTAACGGAGTCTTCCTATCCTCTTTCCCTCTTCCAGTATGCATGGCGCGAGTCCCATAACTACCTCGTACGTGTTCTTCGCGATGTCAGTGAGTATGCTCCGCAGCCTATAGACCTTCAGAACATTCCTCTCACCCACGACCTTCGTGAACTCAGCGAAGCCATTGCCGAGAATGCCCACGACCTATGGGCTGCAGCCCGTCAGAAAGAAGGATGGACCTACGGGCCCCAACGTGATGATACCCATCTCCGCCACCCCGACCTCGTGCCCTATTGCGCACTGCCGGAAAGCGAGAAGGAGTACGACCGCCTGATGGCCCTCAACACCATCAAGCTCGTCCAGAAACTCGGATTCCAGATCATCCAATCCTCCTCCCTCTGAAATCTATTTCAGCGAAGGCCAATCCCCTCTTCTCTTATCACAAAACGTCATTGACAGGAACGTGTCTTGTTGATAACATCACGAATGATAATATGACGTTTTGTTGAACCTCGACCACACCAATAGCCGTTGCCTCCAGTGATATTTGAACGTATGTTGGTGGAGGTGGTCAGAAACATATTCTTCGCGAGGGTTAGGTTTTGGATATAATCATTCCAAAACAAAAAGGATTCACGATCTATTTGACTGAATTCTACCGAAACGGTATCGTTTATGGAAAAATAGGGTGTATAGTCTTCGCTGTTTAACTTATGTCCCCTGAATATCGGTAAACTGGTGATTCCCTCTATGGTCGTGTCATCAATACAGCCCAAATATGAAGCAAGATACTGCTTTGTCGATGTGCCGACACGTGTAAGAGCTTGATAGTAATTCTCTTCCAAGGGATTGTCTTTGAATGTAATGTGAATTTGGAACAGCGTGTCGCTTCCTTCGCAGGGTTCCACTAACATGGTGTCTAATTGTGGCCTTTGAGGAATGGTGGTGGTCGCTTTGGCGTGATAGTTCTCATACTTCACGTCGAGTGTATAGTTTTTTCCAATCTCACCGCGCATCCTTCCAGTAGTGTATATGTATGGTGGGAAATACCCCCTGTCGAATTTACCAGTGAGTACAACACTGTCTTGTCCGTCGTAAATCGTCACCTTAGCCCATCTTAAGAGATAATCATCTAACTCATCGAGTTTCAGCTCTTTGTCATGGACGGGCATCGTCCGTGTGAGGATAACGACAGGGAAATCACCTGCTTCAATCCATCCTTCGACAACAAGTTCTGAAACTGTTTCATGCTGCAACTCCTCTCCCGTGCAGGCCGTCAGTAGAAAAAATAAAAATAGGAAAGAGAATACTTTTTGCATAGGTTATAATTTAAAGGAGTAACTGATGGAAGGCATGATGAGAGAAAAGAGCGAAACTGGGCGGTAGGATAATGTTTTATCCTCGTGTACTACGACATAATAGAAGAGATGATTCTTCCTGCATGTTGCATTGTAGAGCGATAAATTAAACCCGTTTTCGTGGCGCTTGCGGTTGAGCCATTTGTAGTTGACCGACAGGTCAAGACGGCAATAAGGCCGCAATCGGCTGGCATTATGCTCACCGTATTGTGTGATGATGTTTCCATTTATTAGACTGAGATTGACGGGGGTCGTGAATGGAGTGCCCGATGCAAAGACAAATGTACCAGCAATATTCCAGTGACTATTGATGGAATAGCTCAGAAGGGCGTTTAGCTCATGCGGACGTTCATGGTTAGCAGGATATGAACCAGAGAGATCTGTTCTGGGGAAGGTTCGCCGAGCTCTCGTGAAGGTGTAACCCACCCATCCGGTTAATGAGCCGGTCACTTTGCTGAACATCAGCCCGAAGCCATAGTTCTCACCCTGACCGTGGAGCAGGTTACTCTGTAAATCATAGATACTATTGATGAAATCGAGCACAGTTCCGCGGTATTCAATCTGATTATACAGCTTTTTATAGAAGATGTTGGCGGACAGGCGCAGTCGGTTGTGCCAAAGTGGGAGTGCCGCGTTGAGTGACAGCAGGTGGGCATATTGTGGATGATTGCTATCGTTGCAGGACATCCAGAATTCGGTTGGCAATCCCATATCACTGAATCCAGTCTGGAAGAGGTATTGGTGGCGCAGGGCATAGCTTGCCGTAAGCCGTAGAGGAAAGACTTCTGCGGAAAAAGATAAAGATGGATCCGCAGAGAAAAAAGTATGACGATTGATGTTATAAAGAGTATTCTTGACCCCCGCCGTGACCGAGAAGTTTGAGGATATCGGTTGCTCATAGCTGGTGTGTAGTACTCCTTCGAAAGATTGAGTGATAACAGTCCTTTCCGAACTGATGGAATTTGCATTACTGTGTTCTGGTGCTTGTGGACGTATCCGGTGCAGAATTGCTTCCAGGCCTACCTGCCACCGCCCCCAATGGGCTTTGCCTCGATATCCCAGGTCGGTAATGCTTGATGGCAACTGATATTGTTCCTCTTGCATAGTGAGTTGGAAGCGGTTGACATAGGAAGTGACATACAGACTATTCTTCATGCTCAGTCCGTTGTCATTATCATATAGCCAATGCAAGGCTCCCATAGTGTTACCCCAACGTGTTTTCATATTTGCCAGATAGCTGCTCTCATTGAAAGAGCCATTATCCATTCCGTGGTAGAAATCCACGAGTAGCATGTGGTGCTTGTTGATTTGGTGGGTTAGGGTGGCGTTTGTGTCGTAGAAAGAGTATCTGAAGGGTGAGTCATCGGCTTTTAACCAGTGGCTATAGAGTAAGTTCAAGTATGAGCCTCGGAGAGAGAGCTCCATAGAAGTCTTCTTTCCAATAGGAAAGCGGATAGTTCCCTGAGAAGCAATCATGCCAATAGAAACTTGTCCACTGAGCGAATCCTCTTTGGCTGTAGGCAACTCCATCGTCAGTTCACCACCCAGGCGATTAGCCGTACCTATGGCTGTAGGCATCAGCGATAGAGACATGGATGGATAGTGGAGAGCATTAAATGTAGAGAAAATGCCTAGTAAGTGGTTTACATTATAGATAGGAACCCCGCCGATGGAAATAAAGTTGTGACCATTGTCGCAACCCTGAATGTGTATTCCGCTGCGACATTCTCCATTCGTTTGCACTCCAGGCAACAGCTGGGCGTAGCGCACAGGATCAGCACTGCCCAACACCTGTGGCAAATCGCCCATTGAAGAAAGATCCCAGATAAAAGATCCGTTAGTTGGTAGGCGAAGGGAGGAAGTGAAGCGTGATGCTCTCACTTCCACACTTTGCATATTTGTAGTCAATGTATCGCTATCCCGGGCGGCAAAGGTCGGGGATAGCGATACAAAGAAAGCTACAAGGCATGCGAGCCGTGAGGCTTGATAAAAGGTCGGATAGGTTTTACCACTCGATCTTTTCATCTATGAGGTTGGCATAGTTGTCTGCCAGGGCCTTGAAGGTATCGATGACTTTCTTGAAGTCTTCCTCGTTGAAGAAGGCTTCGAAGGTACTGTAGGACGAGCCGTCAAAGAAACACATGATGGGCTCAGCCTTCCAATAGGTCTTACCGTTCCACGTTTCGTCTATAAAAGGTTCCAGCTTCGCTTCAGCCTGTTTGGTAGCACTGCCGTCGTAGAACAAGAAGACGTTCGTTAGTGAGTTGGCTTGATTTATATACGACTTGAATTTGGACTCTTCTGTGTCGTTGTGATCAGCATCATCCAGATAATCAACATACTTGTGGACGTCTGATATGGTACCCTGAATCTGAAGTTTACCCATGACATCCACTTTGACGAAAGCATTCTTGCCGTTGGCAGATTCCCAATCATAGTCATCCTCATCAAAATCATCGCAACTGAAGGCAGCCACGTTGCACGAAGGAATTCCACTGATGTCACCAGAGAAAGCCACTGTTACCAAATTCGTACCATTCTTGCTCATTACGCACGAACCAGAAGCCTTGCTGTTGGCAGTATAGGCCACCTGATTAACTACAATCATATAGCCGTTGTTCAGCTCTGTGGTCGTGGAGACAGTGATATTGTTCTTACTGATGTCGAACTCCTCACCCGTCAGACTGTTGAGGTCTATATTGACGGTTGTTTTCACCACCTGACTGCCGCCTTGAGTCAGCGTCACTACGATTTTCTCAGGAACAGCAACAGTATATTGTGTGCGGTCATAGTACCGAGTTCTAATGTAAGTGTAATCATCAGAAGAGCTAGATTCAGACTTCGTTTTGTCATCAATGTTGAAAGCGTGGACTTTTTTCTCCTTGCCGCTGGTCTCTAGCTTGACAATACACTGCCGTCCAGCCTTGTCGGGGAATATGAATTGCAGGTCGTTGGCAGGGGTGAGTTCCCATTGACCGTTCTTCGCTGTGAAGTGGCCTATGAAATTCGAAGCAGTCAATAGTGCTGAGTAGTTTGTGAAAATATAATTATACTGCTCGGTGTATCTGCCATCCTGATATGTCTTGGTGTTCGTGGTTTCGGTTCCAAGTGCCTGACGAGCGGCATCAAAGATATCTTCTGCCCAATCTTCAACATTATCCCAGTCGTAGTCATCCACATACGTGTCAGCAATCCATTTGCCTAAACTAGCAATCTCCTCGAAGTCAGAAGCTGGCATCTGTGCCATGAAATCCATGGCCACCTTATCAAGATATTGTTTTTGCGCTTCGGGCGACATGGCCTCTTTTTCACTTGGGGTTACTGGCTCAACGGGT
>JAEEGL016887395.1_pt1 | contig 24964 bp, 19 predicted proteins | sample 9134231 | NCBI WGS metagenome assembly JAEEGL01 (sample SAMN16246548, study PRJNA631951) | gut metagenome | biome: gut microbiome; feature: rumen; material: fiber-attached | host: Bos | place: Iran: Karaj | collected 2018-10 | reverse complement strand
CTCGCAAAGATCGGCTGCATGATCGGTTCCGGCGGTCTCATCGTGCTCGATGAGGACAACTGCATGGTCGATATCGCAAAGTTCTTCCTCCAGTTCACCATGGACGAATCCTGCGGTAAGTGTACGCCGTGCCGTATCGGTACCAAACGTCTCTATGAGATTCTGGACAAGATCACCAGCGGCAACGGTGAGCTTTCCGATCTCGATAAGCTCGAGGAGCTCTGCCAGTACATCAAGGCAAACTCCCTCTGCGGTCTCGGTCAGACTGCGCCGAATCCGGTGCTCTCTACCCTTCGCTTCTTCCGCGATGAGTACATTGCACATATCGTTGACAAGAAGTGTCCGGCAGGCGTCTGCAAGTCCCTGCTCAACTTCGTCATCGACAAGGATACCTGTATCGGCTGCGGCATGTGCGCAAAGCAGTGCCCGGCAACCGCGATTTCCAGAACGGACTATATCGCTGAAGGTCATAAGCTCGCTTCCTTCGCAATCGACAGCTCGAAGTGCGTGAAGTGCGGCGCCTGCATCGAGAAGTGTAAGTTCAAGGCAATCAGCAAGCAGTAAAGGAGGCTTCAGGACATGAGTGATATGGTAAATGTAAAAATCAACGGCTTTGCAGTACAGGTCCCGAAGGGTTCCTCTGTGCTCGAAGCTGCACGCGCAGCAAGCGTCACCATTCCGACGCTCTGCTATCTGCACGATATTAACGAAATCGGCGCCTGCCGTATGTGCATGGTCGAGGCTGCCGAAATGCGCGGCCCGAACCTCGGACCGGCAAGAATGGTCGCAGCATGTGTCTATCCGGTTTCCGAGGGCATGGAGGTCACAACGAACTCCCCGAAGGTTCTCGATTCCCGCAGAAAGACCATGGAGCTGCTGCTCTCCAACCACGATATGAAATGTCTCTCCTGCGTCCGCAGCAAGAACTGCGAGCTCCAGAGACTGGCAAACGATCTCGGCATCACCGATGCAGACGTCTTCAAGGGCGAGCGCACCGAGTATGCAATCGACGATTCCGCTGCACATATGATCCGTGACAACAACAAGTGCATCCTCTGCCGCCGCTGCGTCGCAGCATGTGCGGTCACGCAGGGCATCGGTGTCATCGGCGCAAACGAGCGCGGATTCATCACCAACATCGGCTCCCAGTTCAACAAGCCGCTGGCTGAGACCGCATGTGTCTCCTGCGGTCAGTGCATCACGGTCTGCCCAACCGGCGCACTCACCGAGAAGGATTACACCGACGATGTCTTCAAGGCAATCGCAGACCCGACCAAGCATGTTGTCGTACAGACGGCTCCGTCCGTCCGTGCAGGTCTCGGCGAGTGCTTCGGCTTCCCGATCGGCACGAATGTCGAGGGCAAAATGGTCGCAGCACTGCGCAGACTCGGCTTCGATGTTGTCACCGATACAAACTATGCAGCTGACCTGACAATCCTTGAGGAAGGCACCGAGTTGATTCAGCGCGTCACCGGCAACGGTGTTCTGCCGATGATCACCTCCTGCTCCCCGGGCTGGGTCAAGTTCTGCGAGCACTATTTCCCGGATCTGATTCCGAACCTCTCTACCTGCAAGTCGCCGCAGCAGATGCAGGGCGCTGTCATCAAGACCTACTATGCAGAGAAGATGGGCTGGGATCCGAAGGATATCGTTTCCGTTTCCGTAATGCCGTGTACCGCAAAGAAGTTCGAGATCGGCAGACCGGATCAGTCCGCATCGGGCTATCCGGATGTTGACATCGCACTGACGACCCGCGAGCTCGGCAGAATGATCGACCGCGCAGGCATCGACTTCAATGCACTGCCGGAAGAGAAGTTCGACGATCCGCTCGGCATCTATACCGGCGGCGGTCTGATCTTCGGTGCAACCGGCGGCGTTATGGAAGCTGCACTCCGCTTTGCTGTTGAGAAGATCAGCGGCGAGAAGCTCGCAAACGATAAGGTTGACTTCACCGAGGTCCGCGGCATCGAGGGCATCAAGGAAGCATCCTACACCGCAGGCGGTCTGACTGTCAAGGTTGCCGTCGCAAGCGGTCTTGCAAACGCACGCAAGCTGATGGACAAGGTTCGTGCCGGTGAGGCTGATTATCAGTTCATCGAGATCATGGCTTGCCCGGGCGGCTGCGTCAACGGCGGCGGTCAGCCGATTCAGCCGGCATCCGTCCGCAACTTCACCGATCTGCGTGCAGAGCGTGCAAAGGCACTCTACAGCGTCGATGCAAAGATGGAACTCCGCAAGTCTCAGGATAACCCTGCAATCCAGGCACTCTATAAGGAGTACCTCGGCGAGCCGGGTGCACACAAGGCACATGAGCTCCTGCATACCAGCTATGTCGCAAGAAAGGTCAACTTCTGATTGACAACCGATACAAGCCGATCCGGATGCTTTCCGGATCGGCTTGCTGTTTTTCATACGGAGGAATGAATATGGAGCCTGTCTGTGAGGTCATCCGCCGCCAGACGGATGCAAATTTTATCAATCTGCTCATTGCACTGAAAACCTATGACCGCAATGCGCTTGTCAAGGGTACACCGGCATGGCGCTTTGTATATCACACGCTGCATTCTGCGGATAAATGGTTCTTCAATCCAAATCACTATACCGAGCGTGAAGGCTTTGAACCCGGCTCAGATAACCCGTTCAAGCCGATTTCCAAAGAATGGAGCGATGCGGAGCTGCTGGAACTGTTGCAGTCTGTCCGGCAGAAAACAATGGATTATCTGGAAAATCTATCGGACTGCGAACTGAACGAATGCCCGCCGGACTGTCCCTTCACGCGGCTTGAGCTGATTCTGATGCAATTCAGGCATCTCTCGGTCCATATCGGCATGCTGCACGGTCTGACCGTGGAAAAGACCGGCAGATTTCCGCAGTATGTCAGCCCGCATTCGCTGAACCGCCTCGAGCACGGCTACTGGGATGACTGAGTTCACTTTACATAACCTTAAAAAACCGGCTCAGCCCTTGACGCCCGCGGAATTGTATGGTATAGTATATGCATACAACTGCAAATTCTGTATCTGAACGAGGTTCCTATGAAATCAATCAACAAATCCCGCCTTCTCTTTTGGGCGGCAGTGTTCTTGTTTGCACTGATCAGCAGCCTGACCGCGACGCCGGTCGGAGACGATTATCTGCTGTATTATGCATTTGAACGCCCCGATATCCGCTATACTGCTTTCACAAACGGAAGATATATCGCAAACCGTCTTGCCTATCTGATTGTCCGCTATCCCGCCGCAAAAATCTGCTTCATGACACTGCTGCTCTCCGGCTGTATCCTGCTGCTTGCAGAATTCACGCAGATCAGAACGAAACGGCAATCCGTCTCATGGCTGGCGCTGGCACTGTTTGCGCTGATGCCGGCTGTCCTCTATACGGATGCCGTATTGTGGCTGTTTGCCTTTGCCGTGCATCTGGTGCCAGTGATTTTCACGCTGCTGTATATGCGGCTCTGCTTTCGTGACTTTGCTGGAAAGGCACCGAAAAACAGAAAGCTGCTGATTCCGCTCTGCATTCTGCTCGGCTTCGGCGGTGCATTTTTCGTCGAGCATGTTTCGATTTTCAATGTTGTATTTGCATGTTTCGTTCTTCTCTATGCCAAATGCAGCAAGCAGCAGAAACCGCATGCATATCAGGCGGCTTACGCTGCCGCTGCCCTGCTCGGGCTGATCATAATGCTCATCAACCCGAATTACAGCGATGTCGCTGCGGAAACGGAATCTGCAACCTTCCGCACAATGTCATTTGACCTGACGGAAATCCTCTTTCAGATTTATACGAAGATTACACCGCTTTTTGCGAAAAAATATTTTTTGCTGCATCTTCTGATTGCCGCTGCGCTGTGCTTTTTGTATCTGCGTGCCGATGCATCCGGCTGGAGCAAAGAACGCCGCCGCTATGCAAAGCTCTCGCTCGGCTGCATTGCCGCCTATGCACTGTATGCCGTATTCAATGCGGGATTTGTCTCCTTTGTTTCGCTGACAGCTAGCGAACGCATGGGTGCGCTGGAATGCGCCTTTGCATTCCTGTATGTGATCTCTTTGCTGTATCTGAGCTATGTGCTGACTGATCATGAACGGTTCGTCCGCATCGCAGTATATGTCTGCGGCACAGTGATATGCGCTGCACCGTTCTGCATCGTCAATCCGGTGACGCCGCGATGCTTTTTCGTCGTATTCTGTCTCTGGCTGCTGCTTGCACTGGAAGTCTTCACGGCTGCGGCAGAGCTGCTCGCTGAGAAAACCTGCGCGATGCTGCAAAAGGCTGCGATCCTGACCGGCAGCGGAGCCGTCGGCATTCTCTGCTATATCAACGGCGTCAACGGCTATGTATTCCGATACAGCGTCCGCGATCTGAAGGAACAGCTCGACGCCGGAAAACAGAATGTCGATATCGTGACCGTACCGTATCCGGATTACACCCCTGCCGCCGAATTTGCCGATGATATTGTCCGGATCGGCGAGCAGAACCGCAGTATCTCAGATTCGCTGAACGCCGACGTACTCGACATGTATCTCGTCTATATGCTGGATTATTACAATCTGGATAAACTCAATCCAGAAGAATTCCACGCCGTAAAAATAGAGTACCGAAACTACACGATGTAAAATCAAACAGGAGGAACTATGGAAGACAAACATGATCTGACACCGCAGGATTCTCAGGAGCCTGTCATGCCGACGCTGGAGGCTGAACCGGAATATCTGAACCGTCCCGCCGACGTCATGCCGCAGCAGGATGAAAAGCCGCCGCTGCCGCCGGAAGCCATGCTGAACCCGCCGCCGCGGCTCCAGCCTTCGTATCTGTCAGCGCCTTCCCTGCCGCCTCTGACGCCGCCGGTTGTGCAGCCTGAGCAGCCGCTGACAACGCCGGTTGTGCAGCCGGAACAGTCGCTGACAACGCCGGTCATGCAGCCTGAGCAGTCGCTGACGCCGCCGGTCATGCAGCCTGAGCAGCCGCTGACACCGCCGGTTGTACAGCCCGAGCAGACGCTGACAACGCCGGTCATGCAGCCCGAGCAGTCGCTGGCGCCGCCGGTTGCACAGCCTGCTCCGATGCTCACGCCGCCGACGCCGACCGTTCCGAATCTGTATCCGGAGGAGGGCTTCAAGCAGCCTTCGGTTGCCGGTCAACCTGCGTTTCAGCCGCAGTACGGCGGTCCGACGCCCCCGAAGGAGCCGATTGTCTATGCCTCGGACTATGAACGCATCATGGCGCTGCCGCCGATTTCCAAAGCAGAAGCCGACAGCTGCCGCCACAGCCACGAAAAGCGCTGGTACCGCCGCCTGATCGAGCTGAATGTGCTGCTCATTCTTTCCGTACTGATTCTCATGATCGCACATTTCAATGATTATCAGGAGGATATGCAGGAATTCAGCGGGCATTTGATTTCAGAGATGTTTGCCGATTCCGATGATGCTGCGGATGATGCAGAAGCAGCAGAATCTGAGGATGCGGAACACGACGATGATGAAAACAGCGATTCTGACAGCAAAGAAGAAAAATCCGAACGGCAGAAGAAACGTGAAAAAGAGCGCGAGCAGTCGGAATACATGGAGGATTTTGCGAAGGAGCTGCCGAGTGAGCTCAAGCTGTTCTTCTACGGCATCTTCGGCATCATTTCGCTGTTTATCACGCTGTATCTGAATTTTGCATCGGTCAAGGCATCGAGTGTGAAGATCACGCAGCGGAATTTCCCCGAAATATACTCACTGGTGCATTCCTACGCATACCGTCTCGGCATGAAAAAAGTGCCGGAAATCTATATTGTCCAGCAGAGCGGTATGCTCAATGCATTTTCGAGCTTCATCTTCGGCAGACAGTATATCCTTGTCAATACCGAGGTCTTTGAGGTCGCGTTCCGTGAGCATAAGGATATGAACGCACTTGCGTTTATTCTCGCACATGAGCTTTCGCATATCTACTACGGTCATGCGACGCTGCACTACAATCTGCCGATTCTGTTTTCGGGCAGCCTGCCGGTTTTCGGGCAGATTGCGTCCCGTACCCGTGAATACAGCTGCGACCGGCTTGCACAGCGCCTGACGAATTATGACGGCGTGCGTTCTATTGTGATGCTCATGGTAGACCGGCATCTGTATCCTATGGTGGATGTGCAGGATTATGTGGATGCGACAATCAACGAGCACGGATTCTTCCTGTGGCTGGTGAATATCCTGTCCTCGCACCCGATCATGCCGAAGCGTATCCGCGCGCTGATTCAGTGGAACGGCAGCGGAGAGCTCTACTAACCCCCGATCACTGCTGAAAAGCCGCACGGTTTACTGCCGTGCGGCTTTCTTGCATTGGAAATTGTGTATCCGCTTTACGGAGATGATTGATAAACGGATACCGCAATTTCTCATTTCTAATTTCCCGCATAAAATCTGCAAAATCTCTTGCATGTTTCGTGCTTTTGTGCTATAATAGAGAAAAGTGTGCCTATTTTCACACAGCAGTATATTTACAGAAAGATATAATCAATATATGTGCAGAAATCTGCGCAAAGCAGAACAAATCAGGAGCGTTTCGATATGGTATTTTCAAGCCTTTATTTTCTATATCTGTTTCTGCCCGTATGCCTTCTCTGCTACGGGCTTTCGCCGTCTCTGAAAATCAAAAACTTCACCCTGACGGTCTTTTCGCTTGCCTTCTATGCATGGGGCGAGCCGACCTACATTATCCTGCTGCTGATCAGTGTCCTGATGAACTATCTCTTCGGTCTCGGGATCGGCGGCTGTCAGAAGCGCGAAAAAGCAGGCGGCGCAAAATTCATCATGACCGTCAGCCTGATCTTCAATATCGGTCTGCTCGGCGTATTCAAATACAGCGGCTTCATCGTGGAAAACCTGAACCTGATTCCGGGCGTCAGCCTGCCCGTTCCGAAGCTGACGCTGCCGATCGGCATCAGCTTCTATACGTTCCAGATTCTCTCCTACATCATCGACCTTTACTGGGAGAAGATCGACGTCCAGAAAAATCCGTTTCATCTGCTGCTCTATATCTCAATGTTCCCGCAGCTCATCGCCGGTCCGATTGTCCGCTATGCCACAATCGCCGATGAAATCAAAGAGCGCAAGACCACGCTGCTCGACCTGAGCGAGGGCTTCACGCGCCTGATGATCGGTCTCGGCAAGAAGGTCATTCTCGCAAATCATCTCTCGGTTATTGTTGATCAGTTCTTCGGCTCCGAAGGCACGGCGCTCTCCGTCGCCGGCACATGGTATGCCGTCATTGTCTATGCAATGCAGATTTACTTTGATTTCTCGGGTTATTCCGATATGGCAATCGGCATGGGCAGAATGTTCGGCTTTCATTTCGATGAAAACTTCCGCCACCCGTTCCTCTGCAAGGATATCTCCGAATTCTGGCAACGCTGGCATATCTCGCTCGGCACATTCTTCCGCGATTATGTGCTCTATGTGCCGATCTTCGGCAAGCGCAGAAAGTACGGCGGCTTGTTCCTCGTCTGGTTCTGCACAGGTCTCTGGCACGGCGCAAGCTGGAACTTCATCATCTGGGGTCTGTATTTCGGTCTGTTTATCCTGATCGAGCAGCTCATCGGCAAGAAGCGCATCAAGAAGATTCCGCTGGTGATCCGTCATATTTACAGCAAGATTATTATTTTCATCGGCTTCGGTATTTTCTATTTCGAGGATTTCGGCAGACTGGGCGAATTCTTCAAAAACCTCGTCGGACTGAACGGCAATGTGCTCTATGACAATGTGCTTGAGCTGTCGGTACAGAACAATCTGTTCCTGCTGCTTGCGGCAGCCGTCTGCTGCTTCCCGATTTACGAGGGCTTGCAGGCGCTGAAAAAGCGTTTCTCGGCTGCGGTCTATGCGGTCGATATATTCCAGATTCTTGCGAATGCCGCGCTGCTCGCAGTCAGCAGTATTTTCCTTGTCGATGCAACGAACAATCCGTTCCTGTATTTCCGTTTCTGAGAATGCAGATGCATCCATATCCCTGAATCCGAATGAACAAACAGAAAGGAGCGTTTGCGATGCCGCATCACGACATGCCGGAAGAGATCACAGAACCGGCAGACGATACACCGCAGGAAGAACAGAAGCTCGACCGGCGTACCGCAATCGCACAGGCAAGAGCGATCCGGCGCGAGGCTGCCGCGGTTGAGGAGCATCAAGCCAAAATGCAGGCGCAGGAGACTGTCACGCAGATTCTCGAAAACGCCGAACCGGCACCGCCCAAGGCGCCGCTGCATAATAAAACCGCGCCCGTTCCGGTCTCCAATACAACCGGCAAATTCGGCTGGCTTGATGAGGTTTCCCAGAAGCCCGAGGAGCCGAGGCCTGTGCAGGACCCCGATGAGATTGTCGAAGCACTGCTGGCTTCATCCGAAAGCAAGAAAAAATCGCCTGTCACGGATGCGCTGGTCGATCAGATCGTCGCAGAGGTGACCGGTCAGCGGCAGGAATCCGAAAGCACCACACCCGAAGAGACAGCATCCGTGCCGGAAGAACCTGCCGAAGCACCGCAGGAGACGGAACCCGCTGCATCTGAGCCGGATGCACCTGCACCGGAAAAGCCGGATGCGCCGCAGAATCACCGCAAAAATGAGGAAAAGGTCATCCGCGAGCTGCGCCGCCTGACGGCAAAGCCGCCCGCCATGAGCGAGGTCGAGGCTGCACGCATGTATCAGAAGCAGACCGCAGAAGCGAAGCCTGCCGTCCGCAAAATGAAGCGAAGATTTGACCGCGACTGGCAGAAACGTGCAGGCGGCATCAAGGCTGCCGATACAAAGCGCCGCACCGAGCGCGCCTTCGCCGGCTGGAACATCGCAGTCTGCCTGCTGATGCTGTTCGGCATCGCTGCCGGCATGCTGCTCTTTGAACGCCCGACCGTTTCTATGGAGGAAAACCGTACCCTCGCCAAAATGCCGGAATTCTCCGTCGAGAATTATCTCAGCGGCAAATATACCGGCGGCGTCGCAGAGTATTATAATGATACCGTCCCGTTCCGCTCGACCTTCAAGGGTCTGATTCAGCATTTCCGCAAAACCTTCGGCATGAGCGGCAGCGCCGTCATCGTCGGCAATGTGCCTGCAAAACAGCCGGAGCCTGCCGAAACAAAGCCTGCTGAGACCACGCTTCCGGCGGTAACGACCGAAACGCATCAGACCGAAGCGACGCTGACAACCGTTTCCGAGGCCACTGCGGCAGAGCCGGAGGAAACGCCGGAGAATGATGCACCGGAGCGCGAGGGCGAGCTCAGCAACAATATCCTGATTGTCGATAACCGCGGCATTATGCTGTTCGGCGGCTGGGAGACCATGGGCGAAAATTACGCCAATATCCTCAACCGCTATCAGGAACAGCTCCCCGATGTCAATATGTATTCCATGGTCGTTCCGACGGTCTGCTCCTTCTACACGCCGGAGGAATTCCAGCATCTGATCACGAGCGAGAAAGCGAATATCGACTATATCAATTCCTGTCTGAACGGCGTGCACCCTGTTGATGCATACGGCGCGCTGGAACGCCATAAGGACGAGCCGATCTTCATGCGCACCGATCACCACTGGTCGTCGCTCGGCGCCTTCTATGCCGCAGAGGAATTTTCCGCGACGGCGCGGGTTCCGTTTGTATCGCTGGATGAATATGAGCGGCATTCCAAGGAAGGCTATGTCGGCACGCTCTACGGTTATACGAACAATATCATCCTCAAGGAGAATCCCGAGGAATTCTTCTGGTATGTCCCGAAGGCGGACTTTACCACGACCTATTATAACCGCAGCTTTGCCTCGCCCTATGAAGGCAGCATGTTCATGGATATCGAGAATACGGCGCCCGTCAGCTGGTATATGACCTATATCGCAGGTGACGATCACATTGTCAAAGTCGATACCGAGATACCGAACGGCAGACGGCTCTGCATCATCAAGGACAGCTACGGCAATGCGCTGATTCCGTTCCTGACTTCGTCCTTCGAGACGATTTATGTTGTGGATATGCGGTATTTTGACCTGAATGCGATCAGCTTTATGCGCGAGCAGGGCATCACCGATGTACTGTTTGCAATGAACAGCTACAGTGCAAACGGTCCGAATACCGATAAAATCGAGACAATCCGCGTCCAGTAATCAGATCAAACCGCTTCGGCGGTCAAATAGAAAGGAGAACAAAATTATGACAAAGGCAGAAGCAATGGAGGCACTGACTCCGATTTTCCGTGAGGTATTCGATGATGACAGCATCGAGCTGAACGATGAACTGACCGCAGCAGATGTAGACGGCTGGGACAGCGTCGAGCATTTCAACCTGATCTCCGAGATCGAGAGCAGATTCGGTATGCGCTTCAAGATGAAGGAGGTCTCAGGTATGAAGAATGTCGGCGAGCTCGCTGAAATCGTTGCTGAGCGCGGCACACTCTGAGCTGTATCACCGCGCAGTGATCTGCAATCAAGCAAAAAGGCGCTGCACCGCCTTGCGCTTTCCGCAATAATATGCTATAATAAAATTGCCTGCGAAGATGATTCCCCGCAGGCAATTTCGTTTTGACTGATCACTGGAATTCATAGCGCTCAATGGTCCAGTTGACACCGTCGAATACAAAATACGCAACGCCGGTGCCGTCCAACTGACTTGTATCATTGGTTGTCGCCGTGAAGGACGAATCCGTCTGATCGGAAAGCGTGACGCCGTGTGCAGTCTCAAAGGTATAGAAGCCGTGTGCGCCGGAAGTCAGGATATAGGCATCTTCACGGAAGCTGTCGTCCAGCATTCCCTTCCAGTGCGTGAACGCATCGCCGGTGACTGTCTCTTCCAGCAGCCGCTCAAAGGCAATCTTGCCGAGGCTGCTGATTGCAAAGCGATCATCCGTCACCAGCGTGAAGGTCCGATTGCCGTCCGTCACGGTCCGGTTCGGGTCTGTTGCCAGATCACCGCCGCCGCCGGACATGCTCTTCATCAGAAAGGTCAGATTGTTCATCTTCTCGACGGCAACATCCGCAAGGCTGATGCGGACAAACTGCATTTCGCCGTCCTGACCGGAGCTGATGCGGTCAACCGGCTGCGCATCGCAGGCAAAGGAGATCCACGGCTCGGCTTCATTGTCGCAGAAGGCATACCAATAGGAGACAGAGCCGTCCGGATGCTCCTCCGGATCAATGCGCACCTTGCCGAAGCGTGTGCCGCCTGCTGCGTAGCGCATAATGACCGAGCCGTCCTTCCGGACAGTCAGCGTATTGTTTCTGGTACCGAAGGAGCCGGGCATGGACCATTCGCCGACGAGATCGTCTGCGGAATACGGGCATTCTGCTTTGGGTGCGGCGGTCGTCTGTGCCGCGGTTGTCTGTTCGGACACGGTCTGCGCTGCGGTTGTATCTGCTGCGATCACTTCGGATTCGGTGACGTTTGTCACGGCTGCTGTTTCCGCTGTTGTTATTCCGGTTGTGATTGTTGTTGTATCAGCCTGCATATTCACATTGATCTGAACAGGGTCCGAGCCGCAGCCCGTAAACAGAACGCCGATCATTGCAGCGGTGAGGATCATCATTTGCTTTTTCATTATCATATTCTCCTTTATGATTTATTCAACTTCCGTTGACAGTCTTATGATAGCATATTTTTTTCGGCTTGCGTGCAGAATTACAAATTTGTAATCGGGTTATTTCCGGAGCATCTGTTCGATCTGATTCCCGCCGGAATCGTCAAGCTGATTTGCAGCAAGCGGCAGTGTAAAGGTAAATGCTGTGCCCTTGCCCTGTTCACTTTCGACGTTGATCGTACCGCCGTGCGATTCCACGATGAATCTGACGATAAAGAGCCCGAGTCCCGTGCCGGTTTCGGAGTGCTTTCCCTTATAGTAGCGCTCCCAGATATGCGGCAGGTCCTCCGGTGAAATACCGCTGCCGGTATCCTTGACCGTGACGGTCACTGTCTTTTCGCCGGCTTCCGCTTTGATGAGCACTGTGCCGTCCTTGGTATGCTTGAGCGCATTGGAGATCAGATTGACGAACACACGCTGCAATCTGGTACTGTCCGCATCGACCTGCGGCAGATCAATCGGGATGCGCAGAATCAGGCGGTTGTTGTTCTTATTCAGCACCGCAAAATAGGTCTCGACCGTTTTTCGCACAAGACTGTCCAGATCGCAGGGCGCTTTTTCGAGAACCATTCTCCCCTCCTCAATGCGCGTTGCGTCGAGAATCTGCGTCACCATAAGCGCCATGCGGTTTGCCTCTGAGGAAATGCGCCGGAGCTTATTCTGCACGGTTGATTTTTCGCCGCCGTTCATAAGGTCAAGCTCTGCGTCCTGCGCATAACCGGACATCGCGGCAAGCGGCGTTTTCAGCTCGTGGGATGCATCGGAAAGAAAGGTTGTTTTCATCTCGTTAACCTGCACCAGCATATCATGCTCGGATACAACCGGATCGGCGATTTTCTTGGACAGGATTGCAGAGATGATCAGAAATACCGCAAATACGCAGATCACTGATATCATCATCATGTACATATATTTCCGAAAGAGACTGTCCATGCTGTTCAGCAGCGCTTCAGTCTGTTCGGCGGCGCCTGCCCTGACCGGCTCTGCCCAGCTGCTGACATTCTGCATGAGCAGCCCGAAGCAGAGATTCTCGCCGGAATAATTGCAGAGATTGTCCCATGTGATGACATAGCCTGCGCCTTCCTTTGTGTATGCGCCGCAGGGCTGTTCCATACAGGCATCCAGCCAGCCGCTGAAATTCGTCTGACTGCCAAAGAATTCCGGCGATTCCGACGCTTTCAGATCAAAGACGGCAGCCGCATCCTGCATCATCTGCTCCGCGCTGACATCGCTGTTCAGTTCATAGCTGCACAGCGCCTCTCTGTCATATAAGAAAAACACATCGGAGCCGCTGAAATATTGCAGCGCCTGATCCCGCAGACTTTCACGGAGCGCTTCTGCGCCTGTGCCCTGATACAGCAGCGACATCTCCCTGCCGAAGTCATGCAGATACTGCTGCTGCGCAGAAAGAAACTGCTGATAGTACGCATCGGAGACCGCGGAAACGGTCTGACCGGCAAGCGCACCGGAATACAGATTGACATTTACCGCTGCCTGCTGATAGATCAAATTAAAAATCATTGTGCAGATGCCGAGCACGGCGATCAGGCACGAGACCAGTGCAGCTAAGAGCCTGCGCCGCAGAGAACGGCTTTGGGATGTTTCTTGCTCCAAGGACCTCACTCCTTTCAGGGACTGTGCATTCATTATACCATATTTTCCGCGAAAATCAAACTGGATTACAATATTGTAACTTCGGAGGTTATTATGGCACATATTTTGCTTGTCGAGGACGATTCCGATATCATGCGGATCAATCAGAGCTTTCTGGAAAAAGAGGGCTATGACGTACACTGTGCCGATTCGGTGCAGCAGGCAGCATTTCTGCTGGAGGAATGCGTACCCGATCTGGTTCTGCTCGATGTCATGCTGCCGGACGGCGACGGCATGGACTTCTGCGCGATTCTGCGGCAGAAAACGCAGGCACCGGTCATCTTCCTGACTGCGCGCGACGAGAATGACGATGTAATCAAGGGCTTCCGCAGCGGCGGCGATGACTATATCACCAAGCCCTATGATCTGAATGTGCTGAAAGCGCGCATCGAGGCACAGCTTCGCCGCAATGCAAAGCCCGAGGCACAGCATCCGCGCATTGAACTGCCTGATCTGATCATTGACCTGTTTTCCGGCACCGCTGAACTGGACGGCAATGCATGCTCTTTGCCGCAGCGGGAATTGCAGATTCTCTATCTGCTGGCATCGCGGCTCGGCTCGCGCATCAGCTATCACGAAATCTATGAGAAAATCTACGGCTGCGATGTCGAGGACAGCAAGAATACAATCCGTGTCAATATATCGCGCCTGAAAAAGCATCTTGCAATGGACGATATGAGCACCTACGAAATCGCCTCGACCGCGGACGGCGAATATGTCCTGCGCAGAGTGATCTTCTGACGCAATTACAAATCTGTAATTCTGCGCACAGGCTCCTTTTCATCTGCTATAATGGCATTGTCAGCAGGGGGAAATCCCCCGACAATATGAATCGCCTGAATATGAAAAGGAGAATGAACCATGAAAAAGCAAATGATCGCAATCGCAATTCTGAGCGCAGCAGTCTGCCTGACCGGCTGCACAATCAACGTAAATGACGAAACGATGTCCGCTGTAAAAGACACCGCAGTCTCCATGCTGGATGAAGCAGAGATCAAGGTGAACGGTCAGCCTGTTGAAGTTTCGGTCGATTCTGACGGCGATATCAATGTCAGTCTCGGAAAGAAAACCGAAAGCACTGACAATTCCGCAGGCAGCACAAATACCGATGATGCCGGACAGTCGCAAAGCACCAGACCTGAGGAAACGGATATCCGGAATCTCGTCGGAAAGTGGCATTATCAGGAACAGGACCCGCAGAACGGCGCGGTTTATGACGATGCCGGCTTTGTCACGGTCGAGCTCGACAGCACTTATACCTATCAGCCTGCAAACGGTTCTGTCCCGATGCACGGAACGGTCAGGCTGGATTATGAAGAATACGGAAACGGCGACAAGGTTCCGTTCTTTGCATTCTATGAGGACAGCGGCAGCTTCTGGAACGGCATCTATTGCGGTCACAGCGAAAACGGCATCTTCTATTGCGGCAACGGCGGTACACAGCGGCTTGTCCGCATCTATACCAACGAAGCAGAAAACCCGTTTGACGAATACATCGGCACATGGCAGTGCGACAGATGCTCGATCCGGATCGGTCAGCTGGGTGTTGTGGAAATTCACTGGGCAGACAGTGCATCGGAAGACAATGTCTGGGAATACGGCTGTATTTACAGCGAGGACGGCACTTATATGGAATGCCTCGGCGGCGGCACACTGACACATATCGTCACCGCAGAGGACGGCACCGAAACACGCACCGAAATCTACAATGACGGTACCGCAAAATTCAGCGTCAGAGGCGGCACACTCTTCTGGCAGGACGGCAAAGAAAACAAAGGCATGGAAATGGGATTCACAAAAATCGGCTGACGATGCCGGCTTCTGAATCAAAAAAACAACCGCTCAATCAGGCATCACAGCCTGCATTGAGCGGTTTGTATTATTCTCTGACATATATCGCCCGAACCCTGTTGCTTCTCAGTCCGCCGGAAGCATATCCAGTTTCAGCCCGCGCGTATATACGGACGGTGCAAAGCCCTCTTCGCCGTGCAGATACGCCAGCAGCACCTCACGTACACGCGCCGCCGGTTCATCTGTCATCGAAAGCAGCGCATATGCCGCGCGCCCGAGCAGCCGCGGTCTGTCCGCGAGCCATACCGGCACCGCATTGAACAGCTCGGCATAATCCGGCTTTTCCAGCAGGCGCGTGCAGTCTGTATAGACATTCGCGCCCTTGCGGTCCGTCAGCAGATGCTTACATTTCGCGCAGCCAACCTGTGCCTGCACCGGACAGTTCCGCGTCAGCATCAGCGGCAGCCTGCCGTATGCATAAATCCCGAGCGGCAGTATTTGCGCGGGCATCCGCGGCGCTTCCGGCGAACAGAGCGCATCCGTAAGCCCGTATCTGCGCCATTCCGCAGCGGCAAAGCTGTTCGTCACATGCAGACCGAGCGTACCGTGCAGCGCAAAGCCGAGCGCCCTGCCCGTTTCAATATCCGCAGCATTCTGACAGGCAAGCTGCGTCAGTCCGGCATCGCGCGCAGCGCGCAGCAAACCGGTCTCTGCCTGTTCATCCGTCAGAAATCGCGGCGGTACGATCATACATCGTGCAATCGGAACAGGCTGCTCCCCCGCCAGATACGCAGGAACCAGATGCAGCGGCAGCAGCAGCGCATCCAGTTCATCTGCCAGATCACCGATCTCTTTCAGCTGCTCCATCCGCCGGATTTGCAGGCGGAACCGCGGTTTCTCCTGCCGTTCCGCGCACGGTTCCGGCAGCCGGAGTGCATCCCCGAGCCTGTGTACCGGTGTATTGCGGCGAATCCGCGCAGCATCCATATCCGCAGTCGCCTGACGCCGCATCGCATTCAGCGCCGAAGCGGGCAGCATCACATTTTCATCTGAATCGGCAGTCACCGTACCGGCAGAATAGATCGTATCACCGAGCTTTTCAAACTGCTTTTGCAGCTGCTGCAAATCGGTCGGACGGTTGACCGCCTGCTGCGGCATTTCCCCTGTGACAGTGACACTGCTGACGCCGTCCGAGACGGTGAGGGCGGACGGCTGCCCCGTATGCAGCACATAATGCGCATCGAGGCTTACGAGCTTGCGCGGCTTCTGATACCGCTCGCGCAGTCCGCGCAGAACATCCTGCGCCGCGGTGACATCCTCCTTGCGGCGCGTGCCGAACATCTCCCTGCGGATGCCGGTATAATAGCCGTCGGTAAATCCGCTGCGTGAAAAAACCGCCTGCAATTCATGCAGATCATAGGGCTCATTTTGCAGTGCTGCGCGGCATGCCGTTACCGCTGCCGCAACATATTCCGGACGCTTCATGCGCCCCTCGATCTTCAAGGACCGAACGCCCATGCCGATCAGCTCCGGCAGATGCTGCACAAGTGACATATCTTTCAGGGACAGTACACATGCCGATTTCTGCGATGCATCCGCCGTAAACGGCAGACGGCAGGGCTGTGCACAGCAGCCGCGGTTTGCGCTTCTGCCGCCCATTGACGCCGACATCCAGCACTGACCGGATACCGACATACAGTGTGCGCCGTGCACAAACACCTCGATCTCCATACCGATGCGTTCCGCCTCGGCACAGATTTCCGCGATCTGCTTTGCAGAAAGCTCGCGCGCCAGTACCACACGGCAAAAGCCTGCCTGCTTTGCAAAGCGCACGCCGGCAGGCGAATGAATTGTCAGTTGTGTGGATGCGTGCAGGCGCAGTGTCGGCAGGCGCTTTGCGATATACGCAGCCGTCCCGATATCCTGCACAATGCAGCCGTCTGCACCGGCTTCCGCAGCCGTTTCCAGCAGGCTGTCCAGCGCCGGAAATTCCGAATCGAAGAGCAGCGTATTGATTGCCAGATACAGCGATGCGCCGCAGAGATGACACTGCGCGGCGGCTTCGGCAAGTCCTGAACGGTCAAAGTTTTCGGCATTTGCGCGCGCGGAAAACTGCCGTGCACCGACATATACCGCATCTGCGCCGCAGCGGAGCGCCGCCGTCAGCGATTCCATGCTTCCGGCAGGCGCAAGCAGCTCAGGGCTGTGGCTCATTGCTCCGCAGAGGTAAAAGTCAGCTGCGTTTCGCCGTCCTCCTCCGCAGCAGACTGCTCTGTCTGCGCGTCAGCTTCCGGCTGCTCCGCCTTTTCAGCAGCTCCGTGTTTTTTCTTTCCGTGAATCTGTTCGTCGCTGATGCTGTCCTTCAGAGATTTCAGCTTATTGAGATTCTCAAGCTGCTCAATCTTTGCCTTGAGGACATCAATCTCTCTGAGTGCGGCATCGCGCTCCAGACGCGCCTTGCCCGCTTCATCGACATACTCCTTGACCTGTGAGCGGATGACCTCCACACTGTTATTCGCCTTCGTCAGCTCATCCATGGTCGAGAGCGCGACCATCATCACCGCGGAATGCGCGGAAACACGCGGATTTTCCTCTGTAATATCCGAGATGCGCTTCTCCAGATTCTTTGCAAGCTGATAGACATAGCTCGGTGCATCCTCCGTTTGCAGCACATATTCTCTGCCGCACAGTACAACCTTTACACGATTGATCATAATGTTCTTCCTTTCTTTATTACTGATCCAGATAGCGCAGCAGCGCGACAGCCTTGCCGAGCACCGCAGCGTCTTTTACATAAATCGGTTCCATTGTGTCATTCTCCGGCTGGAGCCTGTAACCGCCGTTTTCCTTATAGAAGCGCTTGACCGTCGCTTCGTCGCCGTTGACCAGCGCAACGACAATCTCACCGTTTTCCGCCGTATTGCACTGCTCGACGATCACAATATCACCGTCATAAATACCGGCGTTGATCATGCTCTCGCCGCGCACGCGCAGTGCAAACAGTTCACCGGTATAATGCCGGTCCGGCACATAGCTGATGTGATCCTCGATATTTTCAACCGCCGTAATCGGCACGCCTGCCGTGACCGTTCCGACGAGCGGTACATTGCGCACGGTACTGCCGTGCAGACGGATCGCGCGGTTCTGATTGTCCATTTTATCGAGCAGACCCTCTTCGACAAGCAGATTGATATAGCGGTGAACCGTCGAGGTCGAGCCGATATCCAGTGCGGCGCAGATTTCGCGCACGGTCGGTGCATAGCCGTCGTCGATCCGGCTTCGGATATAGTTGTAAATCGTTTTTGCCCTGTCATTCAGCATAACAATCTTCCCTTCTAAGGTTCATCGGCTGCGGAGTGTATCGGCGATCTCCTTTGAGAGCTTGTTGACATCGCCGCAGCCCAGCGTGATAATCAGGTCGCCGGACTGCGCAATCCGGCAGACTGCCTCACAAACCGCATCAAAATTCTGATACTTCCGCGTATCGTTTTCAGGCTCTGTCTCATCCTGCGGGAACCAGATGCAGTCCGGAATTTTCTCCGCCAGCATCCGCGTAAAGATTCCGCGCGTGTTGGTCTCTCTGCCGCCCATAATATCCGTCAGTGCCACGATATCCGCGATTTGCAGCGCATCGGCAAAATCATCGAGCAGACGCTCCGTCCGCGAATAGGTGAAGGGCTGGTGCACCGCAATGACCCGCTTGAAGGGCATTGCCTTCGCCGCTTTCAGTGTTGCAGCGATCTCTGCCGGATGATGACCGTAGTCATCCGCGACTGTGATGCCGCCGACCTTTGCATGAACATCGAAGCGGCGCTTTGCACCGTGAAATTCCAGCAGACCCGCCTGACACTGTGCAAAATTCAGTCCGACGAGTGTCGCGGATGCGATTGCAGCAAGTGCATTCAGAACATTGTGCAGTCCCGGGACAAGCAGCGTTGCGGTGCCGAGGCATTCGCTCTCATGCCAGACCGTAAAGGTCGTGGTCTGCGCATCGGTATGCCTGATATCCGCTGCGCGCCATTCGCAGTCTGCGCCGGTGCCGAACCGGAGCATGGTCTTTCCGGTCACAGACGCCATTGCATCGCAGCTGTTTTTGTCATCGCCGTTATAGAGCACATATTTGCTTGATTTCTGCGCAAACTTTGTAAAGGATGCTTTCAGATTGCCAAGCGTATGGAAATATTCCATATGATCCTCGTCGATATTCAGGATGACCGAAATATCCGGCGAAAGATGCAGGAAGGTATCCACATATTCGCATGCCTCGCAGACAAAAACATCGCTGCTTCCCGCTCTGCCGCTGCCGCCGATTGCAGGCAGCTTGCCGCCGATCACCGCAGAAAGATCAATACCGGCGGTGAAGAGTATCTGCGCGAGCATCGAGGAGGTCGTGGTTTTGCCGTGCGTTCCGGCAATGCAGACCGCTTCGGAATACCACTCCGAGACAAGCCCCAGCAGCTCGCTGCGCTCCAGCATCGCAACGCCGGAGGCTTCCGCCGCCGCACGTTCGGGATTGTTTTTTGCGATTGCTGCGGAATATACAACCAGATCGGCGCCCTCGATATTCTCCGCGCGCTGACCGAGCTGTACCGGAATTCCCATCGCACGGACGGCTGCAAGCGTATCGGTCTCGTTGTTATCCGAGCCGGTCAGGTATATCCCTTTTGCATGCAGCACCTGCGCAAGCGGGTACATGCCGCTGCCGCCGATGCCGATCATGTGGACATGCTGCTTGCCTTCTAAAATAGAACTCATAAATGAACACGATCCTCTCTGATTCTTCTTGATCCGGTCTTCGCAGACGGTTCGCTTTGTATATTATACACCGTATGCAAGGGAACAGTCACCGGATATTCAATTATTTTTTTGTGCTGTCAGCTGCACAAATTGCAGATTGACATAAAATATTCACACAATCAACACATTTTCATGCTATGATATATGCAAAGCGGTATCTTTTCGGGGCGCCAAGCTCCTGCGTCTCCGGCGATATACCGGTTATCAGACACACTGCAATATCACTTCAACGGAAGGAATGAACATTACCATGGAAATCACCGATCTGAAAATTCGCAAAATGATGACAGAAGGGAGACTGCGCGCAATCGTCTCCATTACGCTTGACCAGATGCTCGCAGTTCACGACATTAAGGTTGTGCAGGGCGAAAGCCGTCTCTTCGTCGCAATGCCGAGCCGTAAGGATGAGGGCGGCATCTTCCGCGACATCGTTCACCCGATCTCCGCACAGGCAAGAGAATATCTGGAGAACCAGATTCTCAACGCCTATCAGGAACAGCTCGCACTGATGCAGGCGGAAGCTGAAATGGCAGAGGCAGAGGAGCCTGTCGCTGACAATCCTGTTACGGGATCCGATGCATCGCCCGCAATCGAATTCTGATCCAAAGGCATGAGGCTTTTCCGGACTGTCCGGCGTGTATACCGCGCCGGACAGTCTTTTTTTGCCTCAGTGATTCTGCTCATTTTGCAGCAGGAATGCCGTCTTGAGCAGCGCGATCTGTGTCTTGGCATCCTTGATGCGGTCATCCATGACCATTTGCACGGCTTCCGCAAGCGGCAGACGCACAACATCTAAGAATTCATCTTCATCGAGCGACTGTGCATGGGTTTCGGTAATCTGCCGCGCCAGATACATATAAATGACTTCCTCGTCATAGGCAGGTGTCGGGAAAAGCGAGCCAAGCGGTTCGAGCTTCTCTGCCTCGCCGCCGACCTCCTCCTTCAGCTCACGCACAGCACATTGCAGCGGCGCCTCGCCGGATTCGAGCTTGCCGGCAGGGAGCTCCAGCGTCTCCGCATGATGCGGATAGCGGAACTGCCGCACCATAAGCACGCAGCCGTCCGCCGTCAGCGGCACCACGCAGGCACCGCCCGGATGATGCACAACCTCGCGGAGTGCCTCCGTACCGTTTTCCAGCAGGACGGTATCTCTGGTGATATCCAGAATCCTGCCGTGATAAATTTCCTCAGAACAGAGCCGCTCCTCTTTCAGATGCGGCGCCGGTTGAAGCTCAGTCGCCATTGTCATACTCCTCATAGTCCTCCTCTGCGCCGGAATCCGCAGGTTTTGCTGCGAACGGGTCCGGCAGCTCCGGCTCGGAATCATGCGTCTCCGCCGGATGTGCCGCCGGCTTTGCCTGTGCCCGCACACGGCGCGGCGACGGACGCTGCTTCCATGCGGCATGGTTCATATAGCGCAGATGCTCTGTGAACGATTCCATGCCGTCATAATCATAATAGTGCTTCTGCTTCGGATATGCAGGAACTGTCCCTCTGTCAAGAATCGCCATGAGAAGCAGATACAGCAGCAGACCCGCCGCACCGCAGCACATAACGATGATGCCGACGCGCAGACCGGGCGTCTCATATCGGAAGGTGATCGTATTCGCGCCCTCGCCGCAGCGCACTGCCATAAAGCCGACATCCACGCGCTCGACTTCTGCATCCTGACCGTTGACCTGTGCCGTCCAGCCCTTTTCATAAGGCACACTGAACAGGACCATTTCCGGCTTTTCCAGCGTAATCGCCGCATCAAAGCCGTAGGAATCATAACGGAAGCTGTCACAGGTATCCGCTGCGCGTTCCTGACAGTAGGCAATAAATTCATCATCGGACATTGCATATTTATCCGAGCCGCTGACCGGTTCCAGCATGCCGGCATAGGCATCCCGCTGCTCCGGACTCAGCACAACCGCCTTGAGCAGAATCTTCTGCTTTGCAAGATCGGTCATTTTGTCAAAATCCTCGCGGTCGATATAGCTGTCATATGCAATACCCATCGGGATATATGCTTCATTTTCGTAGATTCGGTATCCGGCTTCCTGTTTCAGGAATTTGAACATCGGCATATCCGCAATCTGATCATGCTGCTCGCCCGCATCATTGCCGGTGACATGCTCCACATAATACTTCACGCTGAACAGCTCACGCAGCGGATAGAATTTTGTCTCCGCACGCGATGCAACATCGCGCTGCACGCCGACCGCATCATAGAACTCCATGAGCGAAGGCGGAACGATGCTGTGGAAGCAGCGCATATTGGAATAGCCCCAGAACATCGGATAATTGTCATGATCCTTTGAGATATCAATCCGCGCAAACTGATTCTCCGGCATCTCCATGGAGATTTCATCCTTTGCCTTGTAGGATGCTTTCAGATAGGAGACCGGCTCCGCACCGAGCCCGATGCCGAAATACAGCATACTGCCGCCCGTGCAGAGGCAGGAGAATACCGTCGCCCAGACTGCCAGCCGGAACACCTTTCTGCTTCTGCCGCGCGAAACTGCAATCAGTACGACAAAATAGAGCATCACCAGCGTCAGTGCAGCCGACACCCAGAAGAATGCCGGATACTGCGGAAAATCAAACCACTTGATCTCGTCGTCCACCTTGCGCGGCAGCAGCGAAATCAGAACAAAGATGACATTGACAACAGCGCAGGTGATGATGCCGCCCTTCCAGCGAATCTTCGGATTGTCGAGCGCATAGGCTGTCATCATCGCCATGATCAGCACCGGCATATAGAACCAGCGTGCGTAATAGGAGCTGTTGAAGGTATAGAACATCGAGTTCAGAATCGGAATCATCGCGCAGACCGTGCAGACGGCGATCAGCTTCGTCGCCCAGTGTTTCCGCTTCTGCGCCATGAACGAGATCACGCCCGCCATGGAGAACATCGGCAGATAGCCTGCGATCGACGACCATTTTCCGTAATCCGAACGGAACAGATTGGGTCTGGCAGGCACATCCGGAATCATGAAGAAGCCCTGAATGATGCGCGGAATACGGGTGCGGTCGGAATATGCGACCATATCCATGCCGAACATATGCGTATGGACACGGTAGTTATCAAGGACGGCAAGCGCCGCAGGCAGCAGCAGGACACAGGCAATCATCGTGCCGAAAACCGCTTCCAGCGCAATGCCGAAGAACTTGCGGACATTCGCATGGAAATCCTTGCTCGTGCAGCGGATGATGAAATACATCACCGTGAACACGACCTCGCAGGAGAAGAAATAATAGTTAATCAGACCGAGGAGTGCGACCGTCAGACCGAAGACGCCGCGGCGGTTCTCATTGACGCGCTGCTCCATTGCCAGCAGCAGCAGCGGAAAGAACGCGGTCACATCCTGAAAATGGTTGAAGAATACATTATACATCTGGAAGCCGGAGAATGCATAGAGCAGCGCACCGATCAGCGCGGCATTGCGGCTGCGGACAAAGCGCCGGATATAGGCATATGCCGTTACCGCGGCGATCGCATGCTTCAGCGCCAGCAGATACGGGACCATATACAGCACCCATTCCTGCGGGAACGGAACCGTCAGCCAGAAAAACGGACTGCCGATCAGATAGAACGAATATGACCCGATGAAATTCGCACCGAGGTCCGTCTGCCAGTTCCAGCCGAAGCCGCCCTGCTGCACGGCATCATGCGCAAGGTAATAGAACGGGAGCTGCTGCGAATTGAAATCACCGTAATACGTAAAAAAGCCGCCCGTATAGATCATAACGGGCACCAGCAGAAGCATCATCATGCCGAAGCTCAGCAGGAATATCCGCAGATAGGGCTCACGGCGTTCCGCCAGCGGTCGGCGCACCGCTGCCCGCGGTTGTCTGCTCATGTTACTCTCCACCTTTTTTCGATTCTGGAATATATGTTTCTATTATAACACAAAGCGCCTGAAATGTAAAGCACATTTGTGCGATTTCCGGCGGCAAAATCTGTATTTTTCCCGATTCAGCCCAATCCGAAGAAGCGGCGGGTATTCTCAAGAACCTGTGCAGTCAGGTCTGCCGCATCTGTCTTCATATGCTTTGCAAGCTCCGCTGCCACATACCGGATATTCTGCGGGACATTGACATGCCCGAGCCCCTCTACATTTTTCGGAATCAGATAGGGGGCATCTGTTTCGATCATCAGCCGGTCAAGCGGAATCAGCCGGACTGCCTCGCGCAGCGCTTTGCCGCGGCGGTCATCGCAGATCCAGCCCGTGATACCGATATAAAAGCCCATATCAAGATAGGTTTTCAGCGCCTGCGCATCGCCGGTGAAGCAATGCACGACCGAACGGCTGCACTGCTCCGGATGTTTTTTCATTCGCGCAATAAAATCTGCCGATGCACTCCGCTCATGCAGAAAGAGCGGTTTTCCGAGCTCCTCCGCAAGTTTGATATGCCGGTCAAAGCAGCGGAGCTGATTCTCTCTGGTTGAGAACATGCGGTCGTAATCGAGCCCGCACTCCCCCACGGCAACGATTTTCGGATTCTGCGTCACGATCTCACGGATACGCACAAAATCCTCCGGTCTCGCATGATCGGCACTGTGCGGGTGGATGCCGCAGGTGCCCCAGCAGTCATGCGTCTGCACATAGCTGCTGACCGCTTCGTTTTCTTTCATATCCGAGCCGGTCAGGATGCAGGATACCCCCGCTGCCGCCGCGTCTGCGATGATGCGGTCGGGATCGCGGAACTGCCTGCAAAACAGATTCAGCCCGATGTCGATATATTGAGTCATATATTATCCTTTCGTTATCAAAATAAGGAGGAAGGAGCAAGTAGAATGGAGGAAGAAAACCTCAGCTTTTTCCTGAGCCTCCCGAAAGCACCTTCTCCCTGAACATTCACGATACGCTTAACAATTCTCTGAGCTGCCGTTCTTTTTCAGTCATCAGTTCATCAAACCGCGCAAGATAGTCATAAGGATACTTGCATTCGGTCAGGCGCTCAATGCCGCGTTTTCCGCCGAGCACCTTGGTCGATGCGCCCGCCCCGATGCCGAGAATCGTCTGCGAATCGTCCATCATCATGACATTGTAGGCGCTCTCGAAGCCCGGCTTTGCATAGCCGACATTTTCAAGGTTCGCTGCCATATTCTTCTGCCGGTAGAGATAATACGGCCTGTAGCCTGCATTTTTCAGCGCTTCCTGCG